>Ga0315905_10000722_pt1 | contig 36045 bp, 31 predicted proteins | sample LakEriMetagenome_5_FD_203522 | JGI IMG/M metagenome (GOLD analysis project Ga0315905, IMG submission 203522) | Freshwater fungal communities from buoy surface, Lake Erie, Ohio, United States - Buoy 4 MA121 | ecosystem: Environmental > Aquatic > Freshwater > Lake | place: USA: Lake Erie, Ohio... | reverse complement strand
CAACGGCATAGCGTTCGATCGAATCCTTGCTCAACCGAAGATCGGTGACGGGATAGATCAACAACTGACAGACCAAAGGCTTATTCAATTGACCACGCAATGTGAGTGCCACGACGGTGGCTAAATTGCCGCCTGCGCTATCGCCACCCACACCTATGCGCGAGGCATCAATACCCAGCGAGTCGGATTGATCAATCACGTAGCGAGTGGCTGCGGTGCATTCGTCGACCGCAACCGGAAATCGATTCTCGGGAGATTTTGAATAGTTCACCGAAAAAACCACGGCACTCGAGCCATCCGCCAGCTGACGACAAAGCGTGTCGTGGGTCTCGATATCGCCAATCACCCAACCGCCGCCATGAAAATACAACAGTGCAGGAAGCGGAGTTTGGTCAGCTGATAAGGGTCGAAACTCGCGTAGGGTTACCGAGCCGTGACCACCATCGATGGTGAAATCCCGCACCAATGCCATTTCTGGTTTGGGCGGCTGGAGTGGAAGTCGACTGCGTTTGTAGAGATCACGCGCTTGGGGCGCGGGAACTTGGTCAGGTCCGGGAACATTGGCCGCCGCTGCTTTGTCTAGCAGTGCTTTGGCCTGGGGGTCCAGCAGCATCGTCATCACCTCGCTCACGTAGTATCGCGTCGAGGATTATAGACGTTGAGCCGGCGCATTCAGAAGCTGAACTGCAGTCACGATGCATCAAAGTGGCTGTCAAGGCATAAGCGATTCGTGCCCAAAAATCTTACAGCCAGCTACCCCACTGTACGTTGACCTTGTCGTTGATCATGACCTGCGTATGGTTGTTTACATACACCATATAAGTATCCGCCGAGACCGTGGTGTCTCCCTGATAGGACCAACCGCCTCCTACCAAGGTCACACTATCGCCGGTATGGCCATCGATGTTGACGACATGGTTCGCAGCAAGACCCGCCAGCTCGTCGTTACCTGACGAGAAGATATCGGCCAATCGCAGATCCAAATGCTTAGCCTTACCACCGTTGGCTGAGAGTTGGATCGATTCAGTCGAGGCTTTTGTGACCTTCTCAACCAAGCCATCCAAATCAAAGGTGTGGTTGCCAGACTGATCGGTACTGAACCATACATCGCCCATGGTATGAACCGAACCATCCGCGGCGGTGTAGCTTCCCATTAGACCAATGAGATTGCCGTTATCAAAAACGGTTGATGCTTTGGCAGCAAGCGAGAGTTCTGCAATACCCGCATTTGCCAGTGATTTCAACTCGCCTTTGTCAGAGATACCATTGCCATTCGTATCTTGCCAAATTTTCAGCGATCCAAATCCCTGATCAAATTTATTGATAACACCGTCAAAGTTCATATCCATCACTGCCAAGGCTTCGTAACCATCAGACGCATGGCGACCCTTGCCTAACAAGGTACCTTCACCGAACAGTTCGCCGCCGTTATTGATCTTGCCATCGCCATTTAAGTCACGAACCAGTAAGCCATCGTTGCGACCTATCCAACCGGTGCGTTCTTTGACGCCATCATTATTCACATCAAAGTTCACGCCCGATTGTGCGCTAACGGTGTTGATGCCGTTGCCATCCAAGTCCAACGCCAATGGTGAGGTATAGGCCAGTTTTTGTGCGGCAGTCCAACCCTTGATTTGGGTTGTAGTCAAAATGTTCATCTGATCGCCCGTGATAGCGGCGATTTGTTCTGTGGACATGGCTGATATTTGAGCGGCAGACATGATACCCATGTCGCTGGCCTCGATCGAACTGATCTGGCTAGCTGTCATGCCTTTAACCTGAGCCGCACTCAAGGTTTTAATTTGTAAGGTGGTTAATGCCGATACCTGATTGCCACCCATGGCCGCAACTTGATTGGTAGCTAAGCTAGCAATCTGAGAGGCCGTCAATACACTGATGCGATCGTCCGACATAGCGGAAATTTGATCGGTGGTAAGCGCCTTAATTTGCGTTGCCGACATGCCGGCTACTTGAGCAGTGCTTAGTGCAGAGAAGTCTGAACCACTTAACATCTTCACCTGCGCCACACTGAACGCAAGGATCTGCTGGGTGCTCATGGCCTCTAATTGATTATTGGAGAGCCGGTCAATTTGTCCGGTGCTCAATAATGGAATCTGAGCCACGGTCAACGCGCGAATTTGCATGGTAGACAACTGATCAAACTGGTTATCCGTCAATCCTTTTAATTGTGTCACCAGTAGCGACTGGATTTGCCTAGTCGTGAAGGATGAAATATCTGACGCATCAATCGATGACATTTGCAACGTCGTCAGTGCCCTCAAAACCATGGTACTCAAATAAGAAACTTGCTCAGCCGATAAGCTAGCTAATTGGTTGGTCGTCAGAAAAGACACCTGAGCTGCAGCGAATGATTGTAATTGCGTACTTTCCAGGCCTGTAATCTGATTGGCGCTAAGCTGAGTTAACTGAGCTCCAGTCAACGCTTGTATTTGGGCCGCCGAAAATAGCCCCAGGTCATCGGCTTCAAACGCAACAATCTGCTCAGTGGTAAACGCTTTTAATTGGGCTGCAGTGAGAGCTCGAACTTGCGCGGTAGTGATCGCCGCTATCTGATGCGTGGCAACGCCTTTTAATTGCGCTACGGTGATTGCCGCGACTTGGGTCGTTAACAATGCCGCAAAATCGACTGCCTCAATCGAACTGACTTGCAAGGTCGTCATCGCCTGCAAGTTAGCGACGGACAGAGAAAGTACCTGCGTGGTCGTCAAATTTTCAATTTGATCTGTGGTCAGGCTCCTTGCTTGAGCCAATGACAGGAATCGAATCTGACTGGTAGTCAGACTGGTCATCTGGTCGGCCGATAGCGCCTGGAACTGCAAGGTCGAGAACGCCTGCACCTGCGATGTGGCGAGTGCAGTCAGATCTTCGGTTTCTATGCCAATCACTTGATCGGTGGATAGTGCCGCTAATTGAGTGACGGCCAGACCTCTAACTTGAAGCGTTGTCAATGACGTCAACTGGTCGGTTTTGAGTACCCTGATCTGGTTTGTCGTTAATGCAGCCAACTGAAGGGTACTCATGGTGACGAGCTGCTCAGTCATCAACTCTTGAATCTGATCCGTTGTTAGTGCTTTCATCTGCACCTGGCTAAAGGCGCGAGTTTGAGACGTCATTAGTACATTCAGCTGATCCTTGGTCAAGGCTCGCAACTGGTCAGTCTTAATCACAATTATCTGATTAGTTGCCAAAGAAACTAAATCAGCGGTCTCAATCGCACTGACCTGATAGCTGGTAAATGCAGCCACCTGAGTTACGCTCAATGAACTGACCTGCGCCGTAGTCAGATCAACTACCTGTTCAGTGCTCAGTGCACGTACTTGAGCTGTACCGAATCTCGTGATCTGGCTGGTATACAAATCCCGTATCTGATGCGTGGTCAAGGCATTAATCTGTGCGGTGGACATGGCAACCAATTGCGTGGTCGTCATGCCGCTTAAATCCGCGGTCTCAATCGTTGAGACTTGTTCCGTGGTCAATGCCTTAATTTGTAAGGCACTGAGGATGTTTGCCTGTTGAGTCGTAAGCGCAATGATTGCATCCGTAGTCAAAGCAGCGACTTGTCTAGTCGTCAACGCTCCGATTTGCAACGTGGTCAGGCGTTCAAAATCTGCGGTCTCGATCGCTTGTACCTGAACCGAGTTAATTGACGCTATCTGCCGCGTTGTGAAGGCTGTTATCTGCTGGGTCGTTAGAGCGGCAATCTGGGTGTTATCGAAAGCACTCAACTGTGCAGTCGTTATGATCGACAGCTGCTCAGTGCTGAGTGCAGTAATCTGCGTCGTATCAAGCCATTGCAGTTGGGCTGAAAGCACCGCTTGGATCTGGGCCGTCTGGAAACTATTAACGGCTTGTGCTGACAGCGTTTTGACTTGAGATTCGCTCAGCGTTGTAATTTGCTTAGTTGTCAGGCTACGCAGTTGATTAGTTGCTAATGCATCAACTTGATCTTCGGTTAACGCAATCAGCTGCCGACTTGTTAATCCAGCGATATTGGCGGTTACCAGAGCGCCGATGTCTTCCGTTTCAATAGCGGCGATTTGATCGGTCGAGAACACTAGCAACTGACTAGCATTCAAAACACCAAACTGGGTAGCTGTGAGTGCGGCGACCTGACTAGTAATTAAGGCAGTTACCTGATTAGTTAAAATACCTGAGAACTGCCCTGTAGTAAGGAAAGCCAGCTGAGCCGTCGTCATGCTGGAAACCTGCGTTGAGGTCAAGGCCTGCAGTTGAATCGTGGTCAGGTTCGAGAAATAAGCCGTGCCGAGAGTGTCGAGCTGATCTGCAGTCAGCCCCATGATTTGGTTGACGGTCAAACTAGCAACTTGACGCGTGGTTAAGTTAGTTAGCTGAGTCAGGCTTAACGCACTAATCTGTGCCGTACCCAGTGCCTGAATTTGGTTGGTCGTCAGGGCCGCTACGTCTGCGGTTTCGAGAACGGCAATCTCATCTGTCGCGAAATAAACCAGTTGTTTCGTCTGTAATGCAACAATTTGTGCCGTCGTAAACGAGATTAGTTGATCATCGGTTAACTCCAGCAGCTGATTCGAGCAAAGCGCACTGATCTGTTCGGTGGTTAGGGTACTGAACTGCAGGGTCGACAAACCAATGATCTGGAGGGTCGACAAGGCCTTAATTTGGGCCGTACCCAGCTTGGTAAGTTCTGTGGTGTCGAGGGTGTAAAGTTGATCAGTGGTTAGCGCTTGAACTTGAACCGTTAGCATACTGGCCAGCTGAGTGGTACTCAACGCTGCAAACTGAGCTGTAGTCAAACTATTTAAATTAAACGTGTTCAGCGCTTGCAGCTGAGCCGTAGTTGCCACTTGCAGTTGGGCTGTTGTCAGACCCGGTACTTGATTCGTGGTCAAGTAGGTCAACTGCGCTGTGCTCAGACCTAAAACTTGCGCCGTAGTCAGTGCGCCTAAATCCGTGGTGTCGAGTGCCCCAACCTGACTCGAACTAAATGTCAGTAATTGCGCAGTCGATAAACTTCGGAACTGACTGGTACTTAAAGCATTGATCTGCTCAACACCAAAAACACTCGCCTGCGCGGTTAACAGCGCTGATATCTGCAAGCTAGATAAAGCACTAACATCCAACGACTCAATAGCCGTGATCTGGTTGGTAGTGAGTGACGCTACTTGCGCCGTAGTTAAATTGGCTACTTGCGCTGTATTCAATGCAACCACTTGTGCGGTACTGAGCACAACCACTTGGGCTGCGGCCAACGCTTGAACCTGGGCCGTCGACATGGACGTCACTTGCGACGTCATCAAGCCAGCAACTTGAGCAGTGGCCAATCCAGAGATTTGGCTGACATTGAGCAGCACAAAATCAGTGGTTTCCAAGCTCGCAATTTTTGTTGCTGACAAAACCTTAATTTGATCCGATGTCAGGCTGGTAATTTGGCTGGTAGTCAGCGCAACTATCTGATTGGTGCCGAGGGCACTGAACTGCACTGTGGTTAGCGCAGCAATTTGCGCTGTTAATAAATTTACAAATTGCAGCGATGAGTAAGCTTGTACCTGATCTGTCGTCAAGCCTTGCAACTGAGAGGTACCTATGACCGCCAGATCTGCAGTCTCGAGCGCACTGATTTGAGCAGTTAAGAGCGCCTTCAATTGCGCTGAGGTCAACCCCACCACCTGACTGGTGCTCAAAGCCACTAGCTGGTTAGTCGTAAATACCTGAACTTGGCTGGTCGTGAGCGCAGCAATTGCGTCCGTTTTTAGTACCGCGATTTGCGCTGTTCCTAGGCCAAGACTGCCTGAGCCGACACCGGCGACGAGCTGTTGTGTGGTGAACGCTGCCACCGAAGCGGTTGACAATGCGGCAAATTGTGCGGTGCTCAAGCCGACAATGTCGGTTCCGACGCCATCCGAAATCTGCTGAGTCGTCAGCGCCGCGACTGCTTCGGTGCCAAATGAGCCGATTTGCGTACTGGTTAGGCTCGATAAGGTATTGGTGCTGAGCGCCTGCGCATCGGCAGTTTCAAAAGCAGCAATTAAGGTGACCGACAAGGCCAACGCTTGTTGTGTGGTCAGGGCTGCCGCTTGTGCGGTGGTTAGGCTAATAATTTGAGCAGCACTAAAGCCCACAATATCGGCAGCCACACCGAGCACTAATTGTTCGGTCGACAAAGCTGCGATGCTGGCGGTCGTCAGCGCGGCAATCTGCGTGCTGGTAAGACTCACGAGGGCTTGCGTACTGAGACTCTTTACCTCAGCTGTTTCTAAGCCGGAAATTTGAAGCGTTGATAGCAGACCCAATTGGGCTGAGGACAAAACCGCCGCTTGAGCCGTCGTCAATGCCGCCAATTGTGCCGTGCCAAAACCCACTATATCGCTGTCGACGCCACCTACTATTTGTGCCGTGGTTAAGGCGGCAACCGCTTGAGTGCTCAAGGAACTCAATTGCGTACTACTCAGCGCCGAAACAGCCTGGGTAGTCAGGCTAGTAATGTCGCCGGTATCCATCACCTGCAGCTGAGCCGTGGTCAGTACCGCGGCCTGGGTGGATGCCACGCTTGCCCACTGAGCCGAGGTCAAGGCGTTGATTTGTGCCGTCGCTAGTGATGCAATCGACTGGCTTAGTCCACTGACAATCTGGTTGGTCGTCAACACAGCCATAGCGGCGGTGACAATCGCATTTAACTGTAGGGTACTAAAAGCTTGAACTGACTGCGTACTTAAGTTGTAGAGATCGTCAGTTTCAAGAACCGCGACTTGGGCCGTGCTCAGGTACGAAAGTTGGCGGGTGGTTAGGGCTACCACTTGAGGTGTGGTCAACGCAACCACTTGTGCGGTGGTTAAACCAAGAATGTCGTCGCCAATTCCAGCAACCGCCGCCGAAGAAATCAGCAGTAGATCGCGTGTTTCGAGGACACTCAGTTGCGCCGAAGTGAGTGCATCAAGCTGCTGCGTAGTGAGCACAGCCGCTTGATCTGTGGTTAACGCCACGACCTGATTGGTCGTAAATCCTGAAATATCTGCCGCAATTCCGAACGCAACTTGGGCCGTCGTCAATGCCGATATCGACAAGGTGGTCAATGCCGCTACTTGTGCAGTGGTCAGGGCCGCAACGGTTTGCGTCGTCAGACTTTGCGCATCTGCGGATTCCAACACGGCCAGCTGAGCGGTGGTTAGTGATACGGCCTGCAGCGTCGTCAAGGCTGACGCTTGCGCTGTGGTTAATGCCACGATCTGCGCTGTAGCAAAACCAGCTCCGGCGCTAGCCGCCAACTGATCGGTTGTTAACGCACCAAGTTGTGCTGTAGTGAGTACCCCAACTTGAGCTGTGGTGAAGCCCGATGCATCGGTCCCAATACCACTAACTAGCTGAAGGGTGGTCAGTGCCGCCACCGCAGCTGTGCTAAATCCTGCTACTTGGGTGGCCGACAGATTCTGCAAACTGAACGTAGACAGCTGCTGTACATCCACCGTCTCAAGTGCCGAGATCTGCAAGGTAGAGAATAGCGCTAACTGCTGCGTGGTGAGTGCCGCGGATTGTGCGCTAGTCAGACCCACGACCTGGGCTGTGCTGAGGCCAGTAATATCGCTGGCGATGCCAGAAACCACCTGGTCAGTCGTTAAAGCCGCGATCGATGCCGTAGTAAATGAACCAATCTGGGTCGCAGAAAGAGTAGATAAACCCAGCGTACTTAACGTAGCCGCATCAAGGGCTTCGATCACCGCTATTTGTACCGTGCTCAGTAACGAAACTTGAGCAGTCGTTAACGAAGCAAACTGCGCTGAATTCAGCGCCACCATCTGTGCAGTACCCAGCCCAACAATACCTGAGCCCATGCTTGAGGCAATTTGCTCGGTCGTCATTGCAAAGATGGATGCCGTGCTCAAAGCTCCAAACTGAGCTGTGCTCAGACCGGACAAATCCGCGCTTAATCCATTAACTACTTGCGCTGTGGTCAAAGCAGCGATCGAGGCCGTACTAAATGCGGCCACCTGGGTCGCACTCATCGCCAGCACGGCCTGCGTGGTCAGACTGGCGGCATCACCGGCTTCTAATGATGAAATTTGCGACGTTGTCAGTAAGGCTGATTGTGTGGTGGTCAGCGCAGAAACTTGCAACGCGCTCAACCCACTCACTTGAGCTGTGGTCAAACTACTAATATTTGCGCTGATACCCGAGGCCAACTGCGAGCCGGTCAGGCCAGAAATCGCGGCAGCGCTTAGTGCCGAAATTTGAGCAGTGGTTAACGTCCCAATGACTTGGGTCGTCATACTTTGCAAATCGAGGGCCTCAATGGCCGCAACTTGCGCTGTAGTAAATAGCGTTATCTGCGCCGTAGTTAGTACCGCCATCTGGGTTTCAACCAGACCCGCGATCTGCGCTGTGCCTAAGCCGACAATATCTGCACCGATACCGACAATCGCGGTGGCGGCGATTACTTCTAGTTGGCTGGCACTTAAAGCGCTTAATTGCGCCGTGCCTAATCCGTCAATTTGCTGGCTACTAAATACGGCGGTTTGTTTAGTAGTTAGCGCGGCGAGCTGCGCCGTCGCAAAACCATACAGATCTGCGCTAACACCTAACGAAATCTGGGCCGTCGTCAATGCGGCAACAGACGCCGTGTTTAGCGCAGAAAGCTGTGCTGTGGTGAGCGATAGAACCGCCAGTGTGGTCAACGCTTGGGCATCGGCCGTCTCAAATGCAGCCACTTGTGCTGTACCAAGCACGGCCGCCTGCTCTGAGCTGATAACGGCAGCTTGCAGGGTAGTCAAGGCAACAATCTGGCTGGTACTCAAGCCCTGAATATCAGACGAAACGCCGTACAGCAGCTGGGCGGTCGTCAGGGACGAGAAGGCGGCTGTACTGAGCGCAGAAAGCTGTGCTGTGTTCAATGTTAGAACGGCCAGGGTGCTGAGAGCCTGAGCATCGATGGATTCAAATGCGGCCACCTGAGCCGTGGTAAGCACCGAGGCTTGAAAGGAGGTCAACGCCCCAGCCTGAGCTGTAGTCAGCGCGACAATCTGATCCGTTCCAAAGCCAATACCCGTACTGGCAGCCAGCTGGTCGGTTGTTAGGGCGATAAATTGGCTGGTTGACAAGGCAGCAATTTGCGCAGTTGTCAAACCAGAAATGTCAGTACCAAAGCCATTGACCAACTGCAACGTGCTCATGGCAAAAATTGCCTGAGTACTAAAACCAGATAATTGCGCGCTGGTTAAGGTGAGAATGTTGGCCGTTGGAAGTGCTGCCGCATCCTGGGATTCAAACCCGGATATTTGCCTTGTACTTAATAGTGATACTTGAAACGTTGTTAACGACGAGACTTGGGCTGTCGTTAACGCAGTCATCTGCGAAGTACTAAAACCTAAAATATCGGTACCGATACCTTGTAAAACTTGAGCAGTCGTCAATGCTGCTACGGCACTTGTCGAGAACGAACCAATCTGTGTACTCGAAAGCGTGTCCAACACTGTGGATGTCAATACCGCGGCATCAGCTGAATCGATTGCTGCAATCTGGGCAGTACCCAGCACGCTTGCCTGTAAGGTGCTCAATCCAGCCATTTGTGCCGTTAAAAGCACACTGACTTGGTTAGTGCCAAAAGCAGAAATATCCGAGCCAATGCCTAACGAAACTTGCGCAGAAGTTAGGCTCTGCAGATCATCGGTTGAAATTCCGGCGACCTGGTTTGTGGTTAAGGCAACTAATAGATCTGTGGTTAACAAACTCCACTGAGTAGTACTCAGTGCATCAAGCTGAGCCGTGACGATATAGGTCATCTCGGTCGTCGTGAACGCAGATAATTGCGCTGTCGACAACGACGAGAAATAAGATGTTGACAATGCGGCTACTTGTGCACTGTCATAACTGGCCGGAAATACGGGCATCTAAAATCCGATAATCGTTTTTAACAAAATTTTTAAATTTGCCGAGCTAGCGCTTAGCAATAGTGTGCCAAAAGATCAACCCACATGCTCTTATGACCGCTAACCAATTTTTGGTAATACGTCGGAAAACAGTCACCCGCAAATCACACACAGCAAATACCGTACCTGACTGATGATTTCGACGTAACTATTTTGAATTTGCAGTCTCAAAGCCTCAAATTAATCCAGTAATTGGAATAATGACCAGAATGCAAGATTACCTTTGGTATCGAAAGAAAGCACATTAACTTGCTGTTTTCTAATGTAAAGAACGTAAAAGAAAACTCACGCAAACTGTCTATTGAAAAACTTTAGCAATAACAACCGCAAACTGTGCAAATAAAAGCAAAAGATGCAAAAAAGCCTAAAGTTTTTCAATCTCGTGTTTTTTAGATTTATGCTCCGTTCAACTTCAATGGCGAAACCCTCGCAGAAGAAATTCTAGGAGCAGACTTATGGTCAATACAGATTTCTCGAATTCGTATATTGCGGCCTCGGCGCTTAACAAAGCGAACAATGACGCTGGCAAAGCACAGCAACGGATCAGCACTTCGCAACAAATTAATTCTGCCCAAGATGATCCCGCCGGTTACGCCCGTGCTGTCAAGCTGAAGTCGTACATTGGCTCGTACAGCAAGGCGATTGACAACATCAATCAAGGCACTAACTTGGTTCAGTCCATCGATAGTTCGTTAAGCCAGGTTTCGGAAATACTGATTAAAATGCGTGAGCTCGCTGTCACAGCAGCCGGTGAGAACAATGACACCACCCGCGCGACGTACCAAACAACCTATACGAGTTATCTAACTGACCTCACGAATGTTGTGGCCAGAACTACCTATAACGGCTCGTCAGTCATGGATGGCACGACGACATCGGTCGCTGTTCAAACAGGTATCGATGCCACTCAAACTAAAACAATGACCTTTTCGGATATGAGTTCGACCGGGTTAGGAATTGCTGCCATTGATTTGAGTACGTCAACGACAACTGCATCAACAGGTATTACTACCTTGGATACTGCGATATCGACTGCTACCAGTTACATGACCACTATCGGTGCATATCAAGACTCATTAAGCTTTAGCAGTGACCTGAATAATCAAAATATCCAGAATAATCAAAAACAGTACGACAGCATCATGAGTGCTGATCTTGCAAAAGAAGCTACTAACTTGGCGGCGGCACAAATTCGTCAATCCTCTGCAGCGGCCATGGTGGCCCAGGGCAATCTGATGAATCGTGAGTTGGTTGGATATCTTCTGCGACCCTATACCGGCTAATAACAACAACAGGGGGAACGCACGCCCCCTTAGAGAACAGCGTTTATTAAAAACGTCATACTCACTAAAACAGCCCCACTACCTAAATTAGGTACTGGGGCTGATTTTTTTCGGCTTGCTTTGCGTACAGTCGAACAACCCTTGCCCTCAAGTCACTTAGCTTTTTGAATCTCCATTGGCTGGTAATTCGGAATTGAGTCATAGCAAATCACTTCGTTTGAATTTAGTTCGGTGACTCGTCTTAAATGATTGATGGAACACAAATTCGTAGACTTCTTTGGGCATGAGCATAGGCACTGGCGTGACTTGCTATGGCATTCGGGCTGATCTGAACCATCCTCAAAGGAGAAATACAATTGAAATACCCTCTACTAAAAACCTGTTTTGCTGCATGCCTGATTACAGGATTTACAAGCGCAATCCTTTTCTCGAATCTCGCCGCCGCGCAATCAAACGAAGCATCCGAGGTCGCACCCTCGCCCGCTCTTGAAGGCAAACGTAGCCCTGAAATTTCTTCAACAAAGCATGTTGACGATGCCTTAGTTGTGGTTAGGCAGCTGGAATCAGACGCCACCATGCGTAAATTACTGCAAGATGCTTCGGGTGTTTTTATTGTTCCGACGTACGGTCGTGCAGCGTTGGGAATAGGAGCTCACGGAGGCGCAGGAGTTTTGCTAGTTAAAAAAGCGAGTGGTAACTGGACTAACCCAGTGTTCTACAACATCGGAGGAATAAGCATAGGCGCGCAAGCAGGTGCGCAGGCAGGTTCGGTGGCGTTTGTTTTAAATAATGATAAAGCGGTGCAACGATTCACCGACAAAAATAATTTTTCTTTGAGCGCTGATACCGGACTTACCGTAATCAACTGGGCCAAGGTAGCAGAAGGTTCAACCGGAGCGGGTGATGCCACCGCATGGACAGCAACTAAAGGACTATTCGGAAACGTCGCAACGATTGGCGTCAATGACATTCGCTTTAATCAGCGTCTGACCAACGCTTACTATAAACAAACGCGTAATGTCACATCATCAGACATCATTAACGGAAAGTTTAGTAATGCCGGCGCTGATAGTCTGAAACAAGCTTTAGCGAATATATCGTCTGGAAGCGCAAGCGGCTCATCCACTGGAAAATCGGAATCTAATCAAGATCGTCGATAATCAATTTACGACCTCAATAAGCTGGTCTGACAGTCACTGTCGGCCAGCTTTTTCATTTCAGTGTCAACTGTCCCGCTTTGGCGCGGACTAGGTCATAATAAAAAAAGTAGCTATGACTTATTGAAGCATCCATTTCCCGCAATGACCTTATGAATTCAGAATATATAGAAGTTGTAGGCTTTATAGCCGCCATTTTGACCACCACCGCATTTTTGCCTCAGGCTTTGCACTCTTGGAAGACACGAGATTTATCAGGCATCTCATTCAATATGTATGTGACCTTCACGATCGGCGTCACGCTGTGGTTGATCTATGGATTTTTAATTAAATCGTTACCTATCATCGCAGCCAACGTCATAACACTGCCAACCACCTTGGTGATTTTATATTTGAAGTTAAAAGATATGCGCTCTGAGCGGGAAGATGATTCAGGCTAAAACGTAATTAATCGATTAATTTCCAAACAAACCCATTCACCCATTGGCGGCGCCGAGGTCGGCCACTCAGCGACGGACTGAATCGCGGTTCGCTTTGGATATGTCGATAAAAATTGTACGGCACGTATTACTCCGGCGTGTGTTACCCACACTATTTCTGGAACATTCAGCTGGAATGCGCTAGATAACGCTCCGTAGACACGCTCAATGACATCCTGGGCACACTCCTGACCACCAAAGCGATGGTGAGGAAACTCCGCCACCCACAGATCAATAGCTTCACGCGGAATACAATCCCAAGGCTGCATTTCCCACTGCCCAAAATCCATCTCTTGAAGTCGACTGTCCGCAATGGGTCCTTGAAGGTCGGGTCGAATAGACGAGAGCGCTTGCGCTAATTGGAGGGCTCGTTTGAGGGGAGATGTCCATAGGACACTGCCACGAGAAGGATTCGGGGCGAAGTTTTTTGCTGCTATGTGTGTTGCTTCAATGTCGCAATCGACATTGCTTGAGCCGTAACATAAACCTGCATCAACCCGCACCTGCGCATGGCGTACAAGCCATAACTTCATTGAATACCTGCCGCAAAAACTAACCCCAAGTAAAAGCCGATTTCTGACAATTGCTGCGTGGCGCCAAGACCATCGCCCGTAAAGCCTTGCAATCGCTGGTGCAAACGCCAAGCCATACATGCCATGCCTACCAAGGCACCCACAACGGCTGCTAACCAGGGCAAGGTTGGAACCCAATACGCAGTCAACACCATAGCCGCACCCCACCACAATACGCCGACCAGTAGAGCAGAATTTCCAATCGAGTCTGCGAGTGGCTTGGACTTTGATTGTGGCTGATCACCCACGTGGGCCATTCCACGAATCAAAAATAAAGGTGTGAGACGGGAAGTAACATGCGCCGCAAACACACCTGCGACCGACCACGCTAAGTCAATCTGATATAGCAGCACCAGCAAGCTAAGCTTGCCAAATAAGACCAGCACAAGTGACACCGATCCGTAGGTGCCGATGCGTGAATCTTTCATGATTTCCAAAGCGCGCTCGCGGCTTAGTCCTCCCCCCAGACCATCGGCGGTATCGGCCAGTCCATCTTCATGAAACGCCCCAGTCAACAACACACTAAACGCGGTGCTAAGCACAGCAGCAACCCATGGGCTAGCTGCTTGTATGGGCAACGCATACAAGCATGCGGCGAACACCATCGCCGTTAAGCCGCCGACCAACCAACCAACTCCAGGAAAATGAGCTGCACTATCTCGCAACATAGCTGGTGAATAACCAACCCAATCAGCCAATTTACCGATGACAGGTATCCGCGTAAAAAATTGAATAGCCAACAAAAAATGACGAACAAAACGAGTCAACATAGGATGCCTAAGTCAGGTGCGAACATTAGTGGCAGCATTTTCTTGTCTTGAAACGCCTGCCGACTCAAAGCTAGCCATCTCACGGAGTAATGCGCAAGCCGACACTAGTAAGGGCCAAGCCAATGCGGCACCTGAACCTTCTCCCAAACGCAAACCCAGATCAAGCAATGGTTCCGCCTTCATGTGAGCCAACAGGAGTGCATGCCCTCGTTCCCCAGACTGATGAGCGAACACGCAATACTGCTCTACGGCGGGCTGCATACACACCGCCACTAATACGGCCGCGCTGGAGATAAATCCATCGACCACAATCACACGCTTTTCAGCCGCGGCTTGAAGCACTGCGCCGACCATAGTGGCGATTTCAAAACCACCAAATGCCGACAGTGCACTCAATGGATCATTGGCATCCGGATGCCTTGCCAACACTGCTCTCAAAACGTCAATTTTATGTTGTACACCAGTGGCGTTAAGACCAGTGCCTGCGCCTGTGCAGTCAGCAATATCCATGCGTATCAGACGACTCATTAAAAGCGATGCTGCTGAGGTATTGCCGATGCCCATTTCACCTAAAAGTAAAACATTACCCGGCAGATCTGTAAGCAGCGCACTACCGTTCAGAAGTGCTTGATCGCGCTGCGCGTGCGTCATGGCCATGCCCTCAAGAGAGTCAGCCGTTGCATAAGCTACTTTGCGGAGAATCAAACCCGAGCGAGGCTCAAAGTCGTGTCGGACACCACAATCAACGATGCTCAAACCAATGCCATGCTGTCTAGCCAGTACACTAACGGCCGCCCCTCCTGCCAAAAAATTCTCTACCATTTGCCAAGTAACGTCACTGGGATAAGCAGAGACCCCGCGCGCAACCAAGCCATGGTCGCCCGCAAAAACCAGTAACTGTGGCTCACGCAACGTAGGTGACTCACTACCCAGCACCAGCCCAATACGTAAAGCCAACGCCTCGATGCGCCCTAGCGAGCCCTGAGGTTTCGTTTTGTTGTCGAGCTTGTATTGGAGCCGCTCGGCCAACGCTGCGTTATTAATCTCCGCAATTTTTGGGGGTTGAAACAGCATGTTCATTCCTTTTAATAAGATCATTGAGCGCATTCCGCTCAACATGCGTTTGCAGAAAATTAGCTAAACCATCGAACACATCATCTAGCGTTGGTACGTTGACGCCAAAGAGCGATTGAAGCACGGCCGGATCTTCAAATAGTCCGTGGAGATAGCAGCCGATCACGGTACCTTCCTTGTTTTGCCAAGCTAGACGAGGCAAAACTTCTAGCACCACCTCATCGGGTAACGCATCACTACCTTCGATGGTCAGTCCGTGATGAATTTCATATCCTTCTAAACTAACGTTAGACAAAGCAGCCCACAGTCCAACCACCGTGCCAAACTTTGCCACAGTGCGCCGCACTGTTTTTTCTCGATCAAATACGGTCACTAAAGGCAGCAAGCCTAATCCAAGTGCGCTGCCATCAACCCCATGGGGATCGAATAATTCTTTACCTAGCATTTGTAAGCCGCCGCAGATACCGAGTACGGCCCCTCCACGCTGGGCATGCTCAGTAATGGTCACATCCAACCCTTGCTCGCGAACCCACTGTAAATCACTCGCTGTCGATTTACTGCCCGGCAGCACAATCCAATCAGCTCCAACACAATCTCGAGGCGCTCGAGCCCACACTAAGCGCACACCGTGAATATTTTTAAGCGTTTGAAATTCATCGAGGTTGCTAATGCGCGGATACGCAATGATGACGATCGTTTTTGTAACTACACCACGTGAATAAGTCCGGTCGTCAAAAACACCATCTTCTTCTGGCAAACCGTGCTGCTGCCACATGGGCAGGGTAGCCACCACCGGCACCCCGGTCAGCTCATGTAGCATTTGCGGCCCCGGGGCTAACAGTGAAGCATCGCCACGGAATTTGTTCAGCACAAAACCCTTGATCAAGCGTCGTTCTGCGAGTGGCAATAAGGCCCATGTTCCATACAAATGAGCAAACGCTCCGCCTCGATCAATATCGGTAACTAACCAACAGTTCGCCTGCGCATAAACCGCTACCCGCATATTTACTATATCGCTCGCATGCAGATTAATTTCCGCAGGCGAGCCAGCCCCTTCGATGATCACCACATCATTTTCTGCGCGTAGCTGATCTAGCGATGCGCAAATATACGGCCAGACTTTTTCACTACGGTCGCGCCAAGGTAAGTTAGTTAGCTCGCGATTGACGGTTCCCAGTAGTACAACCTGACTCATAGTGTCTGCTTCAGGTTTAAGTAGTACGGGATTCATGTGCACATTGGGTACCGCAGTAGCGGCGAACGACTGAAAATATTGGGCTGATCCTATTTCACCTTGCAGTCCGTCCAGTCCAACAACGACTCGGGCGTTATTGCTCATGTTTTGAGCTTTAAATGGAGCCACTTTCAGACCTAATCTGGCGTAGTAACGGCACAATGCCGTTGTAACCCAGCTCTTACCTGCACCGCTGGTCGTACCCAAAACCATCACACAGACTGCGGTCATTGTTAAAACATCCTAAATTGGCTAGTTTGAATTAATGCATTTTCTAAAGCCTGCAGCGCCTCAGGTTTTTGAGCACTCAGTCTCCACCATCCCGGCAAGCCAAACGATGCAGAATCACGTAATTTAACGCCGTAGGATCTCAACTCGGTTGGCTCTACATTTACGTTGGGGCGAGCACATAAAAAATGGGCGTTACTTGGCTGGCATTGCCAATCAAGTCGGTCTAACAGATGAAGTAAATCGATCATCCATTGCGCCAGACTCTGGCGACTATCCGTTATCCAAGCTTGCGTCTGCGTCTGCGTCCAAGAAAGCAACATCGCCTCTCCATGTACACCCACAGGCCACGAAGGAGCTAACTGTTCGAGCTCAACTACATGAGATTGCGCATCTGCTGGGGCAATTGCATACGCTGCACGGATACCTGTTAAACCAAGCGCCTTGTTTGGCGACCAAAGTTGCCACACCCCAGAAGTGGTTCGGCTATCCAGTACGCTACTACCCTTAAGACGTAAAGGCTCGTAAGCGCAATCAAGTACAACTGTGCATGAGGCGTGCGAACAAAGCGCTTGTACTACCCCGTTTGATTCCGATTGCCCCAAAGGGCTAATGGGATCACACAGCCACGCCAGTTCAGCTTGCTCCGGACGATCTACTTGTTGCATGCCCCAAGCGTTCGCGGCACGGCTGTAATCTCCGTAGGCGTGGCGTGGTATCCAGATTTTTTTTGCGCCTTCACGCCATTTCCAAGCAGTGATGCGCTGAATAAATTCGCTTGCGCTTGCTGCTACGATAATTCGCCAGGTTTCCACTCTATGATGCTCAGCCAACGCGTATCGAAGGTGAGTGTAGAAAGGGTCGGGGTAGTGCCCGGGTTCTGCTTGATTGACTGCCTCTAATGTCATAGGGCATGGACCACATGCATTAGCGTTGCTGGAAAAATCCCAGCGCGGGGTACCTAAGGCATCGGGTCCGCCGTGTGCCAAGGACATAATCACAGGCTTCTCAACGACCATAAACAGATGCACACACCCATCAGGATTATTAGTTCCACCACTTTTTTACATTTATTAATTGCTAGGTTAGTGTCAGCCGCATTCGGTAAGCGACCTTGTGGGTTAAGAAGATAAACCCCGGCTTTACCCAATTGAATATTTTGTACCAACGCCATAGCACTCATGGGCCAGCCGCTATTAGGAGACGGCGTAAGACATGCATTAGATGCCAAGCGATGCCAGCGATAATCACCAACGGTTAACATTAAGAGCGCAGCCGTGATGCGCGCAGGAAGCCACGACAACACATCATCTGCACGAGCAGCCCATTTGCCAGCCCATGTCCAATCTCTGCCCTGACGCTCTCCCAAATATCCCCACATTGCATCCGCTGTATTAGCAAAACGATAGACTGCCGCACCAGGCAAACCTGCCACAGCAAACCAGAAGAGCGGTGCTACCACTGAATCGTTCAAGTTTTCTGCCAATGTAGAAATTGCGGCTTGGCGAACGTCATACTCATCGAGATCATTTACGTCTCTACTTACAAGCCAGCTCACACGGTGGCGACCTGCATCAATAGACTCCGTTAGCGCCTGCTCAACTGCATAGACCTCATCGCGCAACATCCGCCATGAAAGTAGCGTCTTCAGTACAGCGCCGAGTAAAACTACGTGTAACAAATACGACAGTTGGCCAAGGGCTTTAGTCAAGCCTGCAGCAACGACGTATGAAAACGCAGCACCCATAAACCATCCACACATCCCCAAATAGAATTCAACTGCGGGGGCAGGTTTGAGTGATGCAACGCGTGACACTTTGAGACCAATAACCTCTAAATACTTACCCATCCAAACTACCGGATGTACTTGTTGTGGTGGCTCTCCAAAAATCAAATCTATCGCCAATGCACACACCACGGCGCCAGCCAATACGATGGCTAATGGATAAATAGGATCAGCCCACTCCACGAGATCAATCCTCAATGCCGCGCTGTGCTGGAATACCTGCACTAAAGGCATGCTTAATCATAGTCATCTCGGTGACTGTATCGGCGAGCTCAATGATCTCGGGAGGGCAACGCCGACCTGTTAGACAGACATGAACATGACTAGGACGCATCGTCAGCGTTTGCAAAACATCGTCCAAAGGAAGCCAGCCGTAAATTAAGGGATACGTTATTTCATCTAGCACCACCAGGAATTGCTCGCCTCCCAAAATGGTGTCTTTTGCGCGTTGCCAACCTTCACGAGCCAACTGGGCCGAATGCTCCAGATCCTGACTCTTCCAGCTAAAGCCGTCACCCAAACCTTCAATCGGGATTCCAATTTTTTCAAACATACGATGCTCGCCAAATCGCGCGGAAGGTACTTTCATAAATTGGTAAATCTTTACCGCTTTACCCCTGCCATGCGCTCGCAATGCCAAACCAAACGCTGCTGTACTTTTACCTTTACCGTCACCGGTATTAATGATCAAAATACCGCGACGTTCACCCTCGGACTTGTCATAAGGTTTATCAGTAGGGGGTGATTCAATGTCCATCTTCTTTTCCTCTCGGCGTTAGATTTTCGGCAGCGCTACTAGCTGACCTTCAAAAACTCGAACTGCTATGCGCTGGTCAAATACGGCTTCCAAAGCGCGATGGGTATCTGCCTCAACGCATGCCCCTTGATGGACTACACGCCCTTTCGCCATAATCACCATGTCATCCGCATGCAGTGCCATTGAAATTTCATGCAATACGCTGATAACGGTTTTCCCCTGACGCACAAGTTCGCCAACCAGTGCAAGCCAATCGGCTTGATGTGGTGGATCCACATTCGCTAAAGGTTCATCCATCAGTACTATGTCTGCCTCGACCGCCAATGCGCGGGCCAAAAGCACTCGTTGACGCTCTCCACCACTTAGCTGTCCAAGTGAGCGCTCTCGCCATTCCCAAGCGTGGGTTGAACGAAGTGCTTTTTCAACGGCCACACAATCGGCATCACTAGGCGAAGCAATCCATGATGATTGATGCGGTAGACGACCCAGCATCACAACATCCCATATTCTAAGGTCGTCCGATGAAGTCTCGTTCTGCCCTAACCAGGATAGTTTGCGCGCGCGGTTACGGTTGGGCCAGTCCATCAAATCACGTCCCGACAACTGCACACTTCCTTGGTGAGGCAATAGTCCAGCAAGGCATTTGAGCAAGGTAGATTTACCTGCTCCGTTGGGACCAACGATACTTGTCCAACGCCCGTCAGCAAACATCAACGAGACGTCATCAAGCGCTTGGATTTTTTCAGTACCCTGACCCAACATCACAGTCAGTTTGTGGGTAAGTAAAACAGGAATATGATGAAACGTAGTCATAGCGCCCCAACTCTGCGCGCCGACCCGGCATGCATCAACCACAGCAGATAACCACCACCTAATACAGCCGTCAGAACGCCCACAGGTAATTCCTGAGGAGCGATCAACCCTCGAGCTAAGATATCTGCAGCCATCAACAACATGCCTCCCGCTAAGCTAGCTAAAAGTATCAAATTTGCCTGTGTAGTTTTTATCAAAGAACGGATTAAATGTGGAGCTGCAAGTCCTACAAAAGCGATTAAGCCTGTCTGCGCAACTGCCGTTCCCGTTGCTAATGCCAAAACTAAGACTAAAGCCATACGCATCGGAGCCACTGGCAACCCCAGAGTGAACGCCGTTGCATCACCCAAACTCAAACCATCCAATACGCGTCCCAGCAGCCACGCTACCAAACAGCAAACGCTCCAAACAACGGCCATCAACATAGCTGAAGTCCAGCCCACAAATACGGTTGAACCCAAGATGAACGACTGCATCGCCTGCAAGATATCTGGAGAGAACAGCAATACCAGCTGCGTTGCTGCACCCAACACCACGCCCACAATCACCCCGGACAAAAGTAAACGTAAGGTGTGACCCACGCCTCGTGAAAGTAACAACGTAAGAAAAACAGCCAGAATGGCGCCAATAAATGCCGCGCCTGTTAAACCCAAACGCACCCAAAGATTGCTAGAAAACACGCTAACAGACAGTTCACTACTCATCATGCTGGCGCTACCCAATAGTCCCGTACCACCGCCCAAAATTACCAAGGCTATGGCAACACCCAGCGATGCGCCCGATGCACTTCCTAGCAAAAACGGGTCTGCTAAAGGATTGCGAAAAAGTCCTTGCGCTAAAGCGCCTGCCAAACCAAGCAACGCACCTGCAGCCCAAGCGCCCAAGGTACGAGGAAGACGGATCTCCCAAATAATCTCTCGGGTCATCGATGCGTGATCGATTGAGGTAACTGGGCTCAACCAATAATTGAATACATTTTCTAATCCCGTACTACCGACGCACAGGCCTAAACCAGCAAGTGCCAAGGTTGCCACAATAGCGGCTAATACAAGCACGACTACGCTACGAACCTTCATGGTTTTAGTAGCTTAGTGGTTGATGAATGTGTGGACAGACAGTTCGCCATAATTTGTGCAGCCTCCGCCATCCGGGGTCCGGGGCGCACCAATACATTCGACTGATCCACTGTAAAGAAACATATTTTTTTAGTGCGTACAGCATTAATGCGTGACCATCCCGGTCGTTGAATCATACCGACAGCACTGCGCTGACCTACCATGATGAGATCGGGATTAGCGCGAACTACGAATTCAGGATTGAGTTTAGGAAATGGGCCGAGTTCTGCGCTAACTATGTTCTTAACACCTAATCGTGTCAGTGTTTCGCCAATAAAAGACGTTTCACCTGCTGCATAAGGTCCAGGATCGACTTCATAATAAACACGTGTACCTCTCGCAGAGGGCGGAAGTGACTGCGCTGCGCTCGACACAGCGGCATCAATTGAACGCCAAACTTTTTGTGGATCAGGCACTTCCAATAACCGACCAATTTTCATTAATACGCGTTCGACGTCGGTATGAGTCCTAGTCTCAAGTGCTACTACATTCAATCCTAACGTACGCAAATGATCTGCAGCCCGCGCCGATGTACCCATCAGAACCAGATCCGGGCGCAAAGCAACGATAGCTTCAACACTTGGGTCTAAACCGCCACCGACTTTGGGCAAGCTCTGCACCATTCTAGGAAAGTCGGAATACCGATCCACTCCCACCAAGCGGTGGCATTGGTCTAGCTCACACACAGTTTCGGTTAGTGATGGCAGTAAGCTCACAATCCGTTTAGGTGTATGGTCAAATGTGACGGATATACCGCGATCGTCTACGACCGTGATAGTTTGTGAGAGTACGGGAGAAATAAATCCAATCAAAAAAAAGCTATGCCGGATGAACGACCATACGCAAATCAGCATTCTCATTTCAACCTCATAGGTAAACCCGCCACCATCAGCGTTACACGGTCGCAAACTCGAGCTATCTGTTGATTTAATCGTCCCTGAGTATCTACAAAAGCACGTACGCCTTCACCCATAGGAATGACACCTAAACCAATTTCATTACTAACTAAGACCACCGGACCAGGCGCATGCTTTATCGCTAGTGACAACGCCTCTATAGCGAGCACCACCTCTTCTTCGCTCAAGGTATCGTCAACGTTTAAAGGCATCAAAAGATTGGTAAGCCAGAGAGTAAGGCAATCAACAACAATGAGCGTTTTTTCTGTGCTGTGAAGATTTATGGCTGAGCCAATGTTGATTGGCTCTTCTACGGTCTGCATGGTTGGTAAACGAAGAGCGCGATCTGACTGATGGCGAATAATGCGATCGCGCATCTCAGCATCCCACGCGTACGCAGTAGCGAGCATCACCGCTCGATGAGTATTATCGGTAAGCCACTGGCCACTTAATAATTCTGCTCTATAGGATTTGCCGCTACGTTGCCCGCCTACTATAAGTTCACATCGTGCGATTTCATCCATGCTTTACCATCCAATCGGTCACAATACCGTGCATCGCCTCCAACCCATCGGTAAGGGCTGCAATACCCGGTTGCAAAATATCGGGCGATTTAATTTCAAATAGCTGACCATTCCGAACTGCCGGCACATTCTGCCAGCCTGGTCTTGCTGCAACTTTATCAGCACGGAATTTTTTACCGCACCAAGAACCAATAACGATATCGGGCGAGCGTGCCACTATTTCTGAGCTATCCTTGATAATCCGGTCTTTACCTAAGGACATCACGGCAAGCTCAGGAAAAATATCATCACCACCCGCCATAGTTAATAACTCAGACACCCAACGTATTGCGCTGATATGAGGTTCATCCCACTCTTCAAAAAATACTTTTGGCCGCCGCTTACCTGATGCTTGAAGCGTTTGGACAGCAGTAGCAATCTGATCCATACGTTGACGGATTTTTTTTATCTGCACCAACCCCACATCAACACAATCTACAATCGCCGCAACCTGATACAGCATAGAAAAAATCTCATCTATGCTACGTTGGTTAAAAACAGTAACCTGAACACCGGCACGAATTAAATCTGCAGCAATGTCAGCTTGTAAATCAGAGAAGCCAAATACACAATCTGGTTGCAGCTCCAAAATTTTATGTATCTTTGCGTTCAAAAACGAACTAATTTTGGGCTTCTCAGTTCGTGCTCGAGGAGGTCGGACCGTGTAACCGCTGATACCAACAATCCGTTGCTCTTGCCCCAAAAGATAAAGCCACTCAGTCGTTTCTTCAGTAAGGCAGACAATTCGACTCGGGCCTAAAATTGTGTGAGTCATATCGCCTCAAGAAATTTTTTTTGCGCCTACCGAGCCGTACTAAGTTAAGTGCGGCTCGACCCTTGTTATTTTTTAGGGGCCCAAATCAGGCCCACATAAAAAGTACGACCAGCGGTTGCATACCCATTGGCAAAAGCATAGCTCGTGTTGGCTAAATTATTAACGCGAGCCAGTACTCGCCAGTCACGGTCAATCGCTCGGCTAGCGGTCAGATTGATTAGACTATAAGGATCCAAACTAACCGTATTACTGGCATTATCAAAACGCTTGCCAACATACTGAAGCTGCGCTCCCACATTCCATTCGCCCAACGGCATATCGGCGGTAAAGCTAGCTTGCTGTCGAGCTCGTCGAGCTAAATAGGCATTCGTATCAACATTCATTGGATCCATCACATCGAGTGATGCAGCCAAATTAATATTTTCTACTCGTGTACCGCCCGCTAAGGTCGCTCCTGTTATGCGTGCGTGTCCGGTATTGCCATAACACCCGGCAAAAGCTCCTGTGCCATTGATACAACTGCCCGCTCCGCTCACATAGTTGATGAGATTTTCTATATCGTTCTGATACACCACCAAACTCGCACGATCAACGCCTGAAAGCCAACGCAGACCTACCTCATTGTTGTTTGACGTTTCAGCTTTTAGAGTCGATGTGCCATAAATACTAAATCGCTGAAACAAGGTCGGTACCCGAAATGCTGTTCCCGTTGATGCAGTAGCCCTTAGCGTCGGGGAGATTTCGTAGCCGTATGCGATAGAACCAATGGTGTTGCCGCCAAATTCGCTGTCGTTATCATGACGGGCATTAGCCTGTAATGAGTGCACACCAAACTGAGCGCCATAGCCTAGAGCCACCGCATCTTGGCTACGCTTGGTATTTACGCTTGGCGTCGTATCAGAGTTTTGCAAATTATCTTCGCGACGCTCCAAATCAGCAGCGAGCAGACCCGATCCAACGTTAAACTGATTTCGAACGAGATACGTCGTTGTATGGGTCTCGGTTGCATAGACCGATGGCGTCGTTTCATAGCGATCAACGGAACGTGTGAGCGCAAAGCGCGTACTCCAGTTCTCTTCCCACTGTGAATTCCAATTCAATCCGAAGGTCTGCAAACGCGACTTGGCGATGTCGTTAGTAGGTGGTGCTGAGCCATAGCCGTCGTACTGTGTTTTCTGCTGATTATCAAGCAGCGTTAATTCTAGCTTTTGATCGGGTTGTATCTTCCAGCCCAAACGCCCCGAGAAGGACCGGTTACGAAAGCCATCACGGTCTGAGTTTGTGCCCGCCGGTATCGCATTAAATCCCTTACTACCGGTGTCAGCTAGTCCAATAGCGTAGTCGACATTACCGTCTGCGCCACGTAAAGAGACCCCCGTATCATGCGTGTTGTAATTGCCTATGCCCGTCGTCACGGAAGGATGAAATCCTTGTTCGCCACGACGCGTAAAAATTTGCACCACGCCAGCGACGGCATCCGATCCGTAAATTGCGGCTGCGGGACCACGCAGCACTTCAATACGATCAACTTGGGATAGTGGAATAGCTTCATATGTAGCTCCCCCTGTTGATTGCGAATCGATTCGCACACCATCAATAAACACCGCAGTAAAACGGCTTTCAGCACCCCGAATAAATACGCCTGTTGTGGAAGTAGGACCGCCCGTTTGACTAATTGAGATTCCGGGCACGCGCGACAAAACTTCAGCGACAGAAACGGCGCCACTACGCTCAATATCAGTTCGATCTAAGACGCTAACGTCTGCTAGTACGTTGGACAGAGGCATTTCAGAGCGGGTTGCAGTAACAACTACAGGGGGCAATAGTGCATTTTGCTGGGCGAAAGACGATGAAGCAGCGGCGCAGGCAAGCGCCGACAGCACCCAATGGGCGCATGGTTTTAAGGTTTTCATAATTGAATTTTTTAAAGTAGTCGTCCTCACCGCCTTCCCCGACGGTGCACGGACTAACGGAATGCCTTTTTGAGGCGATCCACCTCGTTAGCCGGTATCCGGGCTGGCGGAGACAACCTCTGTCGCCTTCCCAGATCCTTGTTCAAGGAACCCAGTGGCTAATTGACAGAAGCGAAGATGTAATCTTGTCCGCTGACCGTTGCGGGGACAGCGTAGGCTGGGTCTCCTTTAATAAGTTGACCTTCCTACTTCCCGTTTAACTGCAAAGTGTGAACCACCTTGCGAGCACTAACGAAGCGATTGTAATCGATAACTATTGCGCCGAGAAAACATCTTTCCCACGTGTAGATCCATTTCAAATTCAGAGAAGCAAAATATCTCTGTAGCAATTTTTGAAGAAATTATTGCTTAAACCCAATCTAGGTCTTTGGCAATATTGCTTTTGGTATACTCTTTCTCAATAAGGGGCTTAACCTCTGCTGGGGAAATGTGTCATGTATTTTTTAAAACAATGGGTGGCTCACCGGATAATTTCGGTGTGGCGGGATGTGTCCCATTTGTCGATGTTGTGTCTGGACGCTGGGTTTCTCCTTAGTTTGGTTTTGCTAACCGGCAAAATTGGCGCCGATACTAATTTGTTTTTACAGCGGCGCGGGGTGTCCGGTGCAACCGGCAGACATTCCTAACACCCTATCTACTCCATCACAGCAGAGCTTGCCCAACGTCCAACTCAGGCGTGGGCTAGGTTTGCTTGCAGTCGCACTGGTCTGCGCTGGAATAACTCTTCATTTCTCCGAGTTCAATCGGCTGTTAATGGCAGCGGTACACGCTCAGCCCATTTCTCAGGTTGATTTCTGGTTATTGCTGACCAACTTAGGGCGTGGCTGGCCCGCCTTCGCTATTTTGGCGGCCCTAGATCTGGGGTCTGGTAAGCGTAGTGCTTTGTTTTTTCGCTGCTTTTTGCTATCCGCCCTGCTGCTGCCCCTGATGAAAAAGTTTTTTTCGGTTGCGCGTCCAGTATCTGTAATGGGCCCGGATGCACTGCACCTAATGGGTGTTCCAGTCACCGGCATGAGCTCTATGCCATCAGGCCATGCCCTTACTGCTGGTGCCGTGCTAGGCATTCTTTGGCTCACCTCTACCCACCCCTATTCAAAACACCGTTTTGACTTTATCTCTTTGGCGGGTCTGTTGATTGCGCTGCTAGTGGCCTTCTCGCGCATTGTCATTGGCGCGCACTGGCCGGCTGATGTGGTGATTGGTTTCGGCATTGGATTATTGATGGCCTGTGCAGCTGGATGGCATGAACAACGAAAGCCTTGGGCTAGGAGTCTAAGCAAAGGGTATTGGGTTTGGGCCATCCTTGTTTTGCAATTTGTTTGTCCCGGGATCATGTTTTGGTCTGCCGCTGAGAATCCTTTAGAAGTGATGCCCAACCTGCTACTAGGTATTGGTGCCGCTCTACTAGCGATTATTTCACTACGTCGCCATTACCTAAACACGGTTCTGCTTAAGCAGGTCGGAGACTCCCATTGATTGAACAGAACTTTTCCCTTACTCCGCCAAAATCTGTCCCTAGCCAAACTTCAGCAGGTACAGACGAAAGCGCCTTGGGTATCACACTGTGCGTGGTTATTCCTACCTTCAACGAAGCGGCCAATGTTGAGCCTCTCATTGAACGTCTTTACAAAGTACTTGAAGGGGTGAACTGGGAAGTCATCTTCGTTGATGATGATTCGCCTGACGCTACTGCCACTGTGTTGCGATCGCTGGCGAGTCGTTATCCGCGTGTCCGCTGTCTGCGTCGAGTGGGGCGTCGCGGCTTATCCAGTGCGTGCGTCGAGGGCATGCTGGCCTCTACTGCAACCTACCTGGCGGTTATGGATGCCGACCTGCAGCATGACGAAACCATCTTACCTGCCATGCTGTCTAGCTTGCGTGACGAGCCTTACGATCTGGTGATTGGCACTCGTTATATAGAGGGTGGTGGAGTCGGTGAGTGGGACACTAAGCGGCAACGCGGCAGCGCCATAGCTACTTTACTCAGCCAACGTTTACTTAAACTGGAAGTGCGCGACCCCATGAGTGGGTTTTTTATGTTGCGCCGAGAAGTTATTGATGGTGCCGTGTACAAGCTCTCCAACATAGGTTTCAAGATCATGCTTGACCTAATCGTGTCTGCTGAAAAGCCCCTTCGCATTCGTGAATTACCCTATCAATTCGGGATACGCCAACATGGCGAAAGCAAACTCGACAATCGAGTTATGTGGGATTACCTGATGCTGCTGCTTGATAAGATGGTAGGACGCTATCTGCCGATACGCTTCGTCTCATTTGCTTTGATCGGTGGTACCGGTGTTTTTGTTCACTTGCTGGCATTAGGAATCTCGCGCATAGTGGTGCCCGATAACTTTACCCTGGGCCAAGCCGCTGCAACGTCAATTGCTATGGTCTTTAACTTCACATTAAACAACTCGCTCACGTACCGCGACAAGCAGTTAAAAGGCATGCGCTATTTTGGTGGCCTACTAAAATTTGTACTCGCTTGTAGCTTAGGTGCTTTTGCGAATGTCGGCGTGGCCTCATTTATTTTCAACGATTCCGGCGATTGGATACTCTCTGGCTTAGCAGGCATCTTAGTCGGCCTGATGTGGAATTATTCGGCGACGGCCCTGTTCGTTTGGCCGCAACGCAAAGGCCCCTAAGTAAACCAATCAATGTTGCGCCTCTCGATATCAAAACGCACCTCGCTGCTTTTGGCGGCAAGCGCTCTGCTGCATGTAGTGCTGTCGCTGACTCTCGAGCTATCTGCAGACGAAGCGCATTACGCCTTATATGCTCTGCACCTTGACTGGAGCTATTTCGATCACCCACCTCTAGTCGGTTGGTTGCAATGGCCCTTTTTGCAAGCCGGCGGCTCTGGCTTAGCGCTACGCATCGTCCCAATGACCTGCTGGCTGCTCACCAGCATTTTGTTGATGGCGCTATCTGATCAACTATTCCCAGACTTTACGTATACCCAAGCCCTGCGCGCCGATATCGTGTTGTTTGGTCTCAGCCCCATGCTGCATCTGCTGGGCATTGCCTTAGTTCCAGACACCCTGCTGATGCCACTGACCTTGGCTGTCATGCTGACGACGTGGCATTTATGCAGCGCGCATGAAAATCCTCGGCTTAGTCTCTGGGTCCTACTAGGAGTTTTACTCGGACTTACCGGTTTAGCGAAATACACCGCATTCCTAAATGCTGTTGGTGTGTTGCTAGTGTTATTGCATCGCTATGGACCACGACTCATGTTGAGAGCCGGTCCATGGGTCGCTGTGCTAGTAGCTGCCATCATCGTCGCACCTGTGTTTATCTGGAACAGCCAGCACGATTGGGTATCTTTCCACTATCAACTCAATCATGCAGCCGGCAGTAATCAGTGGCGAGCAGGTTCATCCTTGCGCTTTTGGTGTGTTATTTGGATTGCGTTTGGTGTAGCGCTGCCCGTACTAGCTTGGGTTAGCTGGCGTGATCGGCGCGAGCTGCAACACTCGTGGCAAGGCATAGCACCAAGCCCGATCAGATTCAGCTTGTACTTCATGCTCCCAGGCCTACTGTTATGGCTATTTTTATCAGGTCGCGGTAGCACCTTGCCGCACTGGGTCACTCCCTCCGTGATGGCTGCTTTACCCATGGCAGCGGCGGGTGCTGCCATGCTGTGGAGCGAAAAATCACGTTGGCCGCGCTGGTTATCGATTGGTTTGACGATACAAATCGCACTACTCGCGGTGATCATCACATTACTTTTTGCTGGCGGTGTGCAAAGCGAAAGTGAAGCAGATATCAACCGCCTACCCGGTCAAACAAAGTCTGCAACCAATCCAATCGCCGACCTCTACGGCTGGTCCGCTGGCGCAAAACGCGCAATGCAATTGGCGCAACAAGAAGGTGTGCAAACGCTAGCAGTCGCCAATTGGACTTTAGCCAGCCGACTTGCTTGGTATGCTCGTCCGTTGCCCGTAAAAATACTAAAGAATAAGTTAAGCCAGTTTGATTTATGGTTCGGCCGACCATTAGCTGGTGAGCGCATCATCGTAATCGACTGGTCTCAAATGAGTCGAAGTGCTCCAGTCGGCCCAAACCAATTCAAGCAGTGCAAAGATCTAGATACGCTGCCAGTCATCCATTTAGGACGACAGCTGTCACATTTTCATTATTGGCTTTGCGACGACTGGCAAGGTGCAAGTGAATAGACGGCCAGTAAAGTAGCCAAATGCACGTGACGTTTTAATATGGAGAATCAAAAATGCACCTGAACAGGTGCATTTGGCGGAAGCGGTGTCCGCCATTTAGGGATCCGAATCGATATCAAATCGTCTCAAATATTAATATTTCTCATAGCAATACGACCTATTGCACTCTCTCAGCTAATCTCATAACATATCATCCAATTGCACCTTTTTTGGTATGTAGGATGGTATGCCTAAAATTGCTCTCCAACTGTCGGCTATCGATGTAAAACGCCTAAATACACCCGGCTGGCATGCTGTTGGTGGGGTTGCCGGTCTGCTTTTGCAAGTCAGGGAATCAGCTGATGCTAGACCTTCACTCACCAAATCTTGGGTTCTTCGGACTATGATTGGTAAATCCCGTCAAGTGATCGGACTTGGTCCCTACCCACAAGTTGGACTAAGTGAAGCACGAGAAAAAGCAGCACGAACATTATCTGAAATTCAGTCAGGAATAGACCCCAAATCACAACGTAAAGCTAACCGCAGCGCATTAATAAGTGCGGCAGCTAGGGCAAAGACATTTGAGGAATGCGCTTCTGCATATCTTAAAAGCCACGCCAAGTCATTCCGAAGCCAGAAAGCCTTCAAACAATGGTTATCTACCTTCGAGACCTATGTCTATCCCTTTATTGGTCGGATGACCGTAAACGACATCGGTATGAGAGATATCCTCAATATTTTTCAGCAAGATATCGTCAATAAAGAAACTGGTAAATCCGAGGGAGACTTTTGGCATTCGCGAACAGTTACAGCTGAGCGTTTGCTTGGCAGAGTCAGAGCTGTACTGGACTTTGCGATTGTGAATGAATACCGCTCAGGAACCAATCCAGCTACTTGGAAAGGTTATCTGGACACAGTACTTCCCCCTCCTCGCAAAATCTCCAAAGAAGAACATCATCCTGCACTTCCATACGATGAACTTGGAGGATTCATGGCGAAACTACGTTCGAATGAATCTATAAGCGCCCTCGCTTTGGAGTTTTTAATCTTGACGGCGGTCCGATCAGGCTCGGTAAGAAAAGCAACTTGGTCAGAGATTAATTTGCGAGACAAGCTTTGGATCATTCCCGCAGAGCATACCAAGACTAACAACGAGCATCGAGTTCCACTATGCACACAAGCAATCGCAGTGCTAAAAAAAACTCGGGCAATCGCAGTGTCCGATATCGTCTTCCCAAGCCCGAAAGGGAAAGCTTTGTCCGATATGGCGCTATCAGAGCTTATTAGAGGTATGCGAGAGCGCGGCGAACTCGAGGCTGACGCGGTACCGCACGGCTTTCGGTCGACGTTTCGTGACTGGGCTGCAGAGCAAACCAGTTTCACTGAGGAGATCAGGAAGGTGGCTTCCGGTCACACTGTTGGTAACGCGGTAGACCGGGCATACCAGCGGACTGACCTGCTGGACAAACGTCGACAGCTAATGAGTATGTGGGGTGCATTTTCTGAAAAGCCTAGCCTAAGTCGCCCTCAAAAGGTGACCAGCAGAAGGAGAACAAAATGAGGCGATCTGGTGGGCTTATGGATGACTTCTCGCTCCAACCCGAATTGGGTTCGGACATCATGAAGCAACTTGATGTTCGTAATAAACAGATAGAGCTGTGGGACAACGCGGCATTAGCATATATCGCTAGCCGCGTCAGAGATGAGTCATTCCGAAAAAAGATACAAGCCATACTTAAACGAGTATCAGCAAAACGTGGTGCCAAACCACGGAATGACATTTCGCCATTCGCGTTCTACCACCTCTTACTGGCCGAAAAAGTGACATTCAATAGTAAAACTATTTTGGAGACGATCGAAAAGCACTGCCATATAAGAAATTTACCCTCGGACTCCGTAGATCGCCTCCTCACTAAATTCGACGAGGGAAGAAGGCAGGCAAAAAAAGCGGGGTAATTCCGAATAAATACCCCGTTTCTATTTCAAGTAGTACCGTTGATTATGCCTCCCAAGCTGCAACTGTATGCAGCATTATGGAGGTAAAAGATGCATCAATTCGATTCCCTGCCCGATGCCGCGATTGTGCGGGTTCCTACCGTAATGGAGCTATTCGGTATTTCAGCACCTACCGTCTGGCGCTGGACTAAGTCCGGACACTTACCTCAGCCCGTCAAAGTGATGGGTATAACCGGCTGGCGGGTCGGTGATCTTCGAGAAAAATTAAAATCTCTTCGCTCATAGAATCATGGGAATCAAGTATTCCAACTGGGTTTGGGCTAATGCAAACCATTCTCAATGGCCACGTGGCTTACAGCTAGTGCTTCTCAGTCTCACTGACAATATGAACGATAATGGGGAGTGTTGGCCTAGCCATGAATATACAGCTTCAAGGGTTGGAGGCGTCTCGACAAAACAGGTGCGAAGGCACGTCAACACGCTAAAACAACTAGGGCTTATTGCCGTAGTTAAAAACAAAAATGGTGGAAGGCCAGGACAGACCCCAGTTTATCGGGCGCTTTTCGATCCAACTCAGAAACATGATGGAAACAGGCCTCCCACAGACGGGAGCCGTAGCGCCTTGAAAGTCCTAAAAGATTCCCAAACCGATCCCGTAGGCTACCCACAGATGTCCATAGACCCCTCCCACCGACGGGAGCCTAACCATCATAGAACCCTCATAGAACCATCAATAAACCAGAAAACGAAATTGATTAAAAATAAACTTCCTAAGGAATTGAATGAGTGGAGTGACTACGTACAAGCTGGAGAGATTCTAGGATTACGCATTAGAGAGAACGATCCTATTGAGAGCCAGAGCGAATATCAGAGAAGAGTTCAAAATGCTTATCGTAAGCAAATGGAGGAAGAATGAATTTGCCTAACGAAGTTCTTTACAAAAATCATGTCTATTATTCTTTTAATCGAAAACTCCTAAACCGACCCTTCCCCCCTACCCCTCGGGACGATATAGAAGGATGCTTCACGCAATTTTTCAATGAAATTATGATCAGTGATCTGTTCTAACTGGCAACACCGTGGCATTCCGTAAGCTATTAAACCTATCTTGGTTGACGCAAATGTATGGCAAACTGGTGTTGAGCGGCTTGATGTAAAAAGTGAGAAGGGAAGTCAAAATGGTCAAGCGAACGCTATCGCACAGGTTTTGCCAGAGAGATGCCTGATGGAAAGCAAAGCATTGGAGGTTTTAGATATGAAATTTTCAAAAGATGCTGAATTCTTTGACGTTGAGGGCATCCCAGTTTCTATAGGAACTGGCGAAGCAGTGCCGTATTGCGCCGCTTGGGATGTCTCGCCGCCAAGACCATTTGATCCAGATTCTGCTCGCCGCAACGGCGCACCTGTTTCTGAAGATCAATTTAAGCGTTTAATTATTTCGGAAAAAACCGCGTCTTAGCCGGCTTTCTGTTCGGCTTCAAGTGTTTTAATCCGAGCTAATATTCACTTTTTGTATTACTAGCGCTATAGCTGAAGGGAGCGTCCTAATGGGCAAGCATACTTGGGAAGGTTGGCAGACCTCGGCAGAGGACGCGCCCCAACCAACCTCGATTCTTTACGGCAAGAACTTGAAAACTAGCTCGATCAATGATCAATCACAGCAACTAGTTGTGGAGATCATGAACTCTCAAGAAAAGAAAGACCCGCTGCTATCAGCAAAACAAAGTCGTTTACTTGAGACGCTTAAAAACATCCAGACTATTGCTGAAAAATCCGATAAGAACTAAACGAGAGCAGGAGTGACTACGATGCTTACCTTACAACAGCAGCTGGAGAGGGAACTCAAGGAAAACGGGGAATCGGATCCGGTGGTGCAGATGCTTCGCAACCAAATACAAGCGGAGCAGTCGGGCAAAAACTTTCGAGAACTTTACTCCGAAATTACCGAGTTGGAAGAATCAGTGATTTCGTCTATACCGGAACGCTTCAGAACTTTAGACCCCAACAGCGTGGAATACAAGATCGGACAGGAACTGTGCGACAGCTTGAACGCAACTGTGATGGGGCGCGGAATAACGCGATTTAGCGATGCTTCGGAATCTGATAAAAACATTAAGAAATAATAAGCCTCATAAAAATGGACTTTTCAAAACCTGTTTCTTTTTTTCTTCCAGCAAAACCGAAAATTCAATTAATTGATGAAGGTAATACTAAATCTCGCCGTCGTAATCGAAATAGCACTCGTGAATCCCATCCAAAAGCCAGCGAGCAACCCCCTCATACCAAATTTGCTGTAATACCAAGCAGAGCCATTACAGACCCCCGTATAAACACCCGCAAGCCACTGCTACTACTATTAAGTGCTATCGGCATCCATGCGAGCGTACATGGCATTTGTTACCCCAGCCAGCGTAGATTAGCTATGCTTTGTGGAAAGTCTAATAGCTGGGCTAATAAGTACCTCCACGAGTTGATAAGCATTGGATATGTCAGAAGGCTAGTGTCGCCTATCTACAGAGGGAAACGATCAGCAATAAGGCTTCAGGTTATGTGGTCAACAACACAGCCATTACCAGAAAAGGAAACTGCGTGGGAAAAAGCTCCGTGGTGTTGGCAGTGAATTTTAAAATCAACAGTGCTCTTCAATAAGAATACATTTGTATGAAATAGGAAATTTCGATCTATATAGATTTTTTTCATCATGAGATTTAAAGATGCTTAGTAAAAAAAGACTAATGCCTAACAAAAAAAATATTTACGACTTCTGGCATAACCTTGAAGGTCGAAGTATTTTAGAAAACTACTCTACTGAGTTGAAATCGCAAAAAGATTTACTTGGAAAAGTAAAAGTTGACTGCTTTGCTTGCGGCTCAGGTGCTGATATTCAAAGATGCCATATTGAAGCGAAAGTAAACGGAGGAACAGATGCTGTCTCAAATTTACATCTACTGTGTGCCAAATGCCATGTGGAAAGTGAGATGTTTGGTCCTCAGAGATACTGGAATTGGCTAAAGACAATGGTCGATGAGCACTGGATGCCATTTAGTGAGCACTTTTTACTACATATGGAAAAAATTGGATTCAGTGAAAAAAAATTACTCGAAGTGTACAAAATTTCAGGTTTCAGCGGTGCTCTTGAATATATGTCTTATTTTGCGGAAGACTCCAAAGAAGGGACAGAAAACTTTAAAATAAATTTTATGGATCGACTAAAGTCGTATCAGGCGAAAGTAGATAAAACTTCTGACTACCCATAACGGACTAAAAATTTAATTTTGCGCCCAACCAAGAAATAAGTGATCTGCTGTCAGTTTGCCTAACATTCCATCGTTAGCGCGCCACGTAGTTAGACTTTGTTGAGGGTCAGCATCGAGCAGCACCACTTCTTTACCGCGACGCTTGAGTTCTGCTGCCAGACAGGCTGCGATGGTGGTCTTGCCTCCACCGCCTTTGCTATTGGCGAGAGTGAGGATAGTCATTTTTTACAAAGTGTATTGATAATACCCATGGCTACTGTGCCGGGCGCGGCGAATGACCATTCATTAGATATTTTTTGGTCGGGGGTGACATTTTGACCACCCATAAAATGCTCTGAGTAGCGATACTCTTGAAGATATCCCAGCTCGTAGCATTTATTGGCAAACTCAACATAGGCCTCCTTGCAATGAAGTCCTTATTATTTAAATAATATAATTAATTTAGCTTGAATTTGTATCGTTATCAAATTAAAGTTTTGATGACTATTTATTTAAAAATAATTATTTATTTTTTAGATAATGCCAAAAGCGTTACTATAAAAAGTAGGATCAGTTAGCCAAAGTATGCAAATTCTCTGCAATAACGAAATTCCAACCTCGGTTTCTAGGAGACAAAAATGAGCGCTAAACTAAAATCGGTTGCTGACCACATTCTCTCCACTACGACCGGTCGTGCGGGAGGGGCCCCGGGTGTCGTTGCGGTGGCAACAAACAAAACAGAAAATATTTATGAAGGTTGTTCCGGCGTTCGCTCACTCGGTGGCGAAGCTTCAATGACTATGGACTCGGTTATGGCAATTTTTTCCACTACCAAAGCGATTACGGGCACTGCCATCATGCAGTTGGTGGAAGAGGGTTTGCTAAGCCTGCATGACCCTGCCAAAAAATACGTGCCTGAGATTGCCGCTATTGAAGTGCTGACAGGTTATGACGCTAATGGCAAAGCAACAACCCGGCCGGCGGCACGCGAAATCACCGTTCTTGATCTGATGACACACACGGCCGGGTTTTGTTACGAATTTTTCAGCCATGACGATCTGAAATACCGTACCGAGAAAGAAATCCCCACAGTAGTCTCTAGCACATTCGCCAGCATCTGCACCGTATTACTTCATGATCCTGGTGAGCGCTGGACTTACGGTGTCAATATTGATTGGCTGGGTCTGATTGTTGAAAAAATTCGTGGCAAGCGCCTAGGAATGGTGTTTGAGGAAAGGATCTTTGGACCCTTGGGAATGACAGATATATCTTTTACTTTGTCTGACTCCATGAAGCAGCGACGC
>Ga0315905_10000720_pt1 | contig 36064 bp, 30 predicted proteins | sample LakEriMetagenome_5_FD_203522 | JGI IMG/M metagenome (GOLD analysis project Ga0315905, IMG submission 203522) | Freshwater fungal communities from buoy surface, Lake Erie, Ohio, United States - Buoy 4 MA121 | ecosystem: Environmental > Aquatic > Freshwater > Lake | place: USA: Lake Erie, Ohio... | reverse complement strand
AGGGATAAATAGATGCGCTCTCCCAGACTCAGCCCTTCACGGCATCGCCGCTTGCATTGGGAAGAATGAATCGTTGCAGGAGAATGAAGAGCAGCAGCACCGGCAGGATCGATACCACGGAACCGGCTGCCACCAGGCGCCAGTCGAGGGAAAAGCTGCTGGCCAATTGTTGCAGGCCCAGTGGCAGGGTATATAGGCCAGGATCGTCCAGGATGATCAGGGGCCAGAGAAAATCGCTCCAGCTGCCGATGAATACGAACATCGCCAGCGTGATCAAGTCGGAGCGGGCAGCGGGGATCATCACGTTCCACCACTCGCCGAGGGGCGAGCAGCCATCGATGCGGGCCGCCTCCTCCAGTTCCACCGGGACCCCCAGGAAGCTCTGGCGCAGTAGGAAGATGCCGAAAGCGGTTGCCGCCTGGGGAAGGATCAGGGCCCAGAGACTGTTGCGGAGCCCCAGCTGCACCATCAGCAGGTAGAGGGGGATCATCACCACCTGGAACGGAATCAGGATGGTGGCCACCACCAGGGCGAGCACCAGACCGCGGCCGCGAAAGCGGAGGCGAGCAAGGGGGTAGGCCGCCAGGGAACAGAAGAGCAGATTGGCCAGCACCGCCAGAGCGCTCACCAGGGCGCTGTTGCGCAGGTAGGTGAGCATCGGGTTGGCAGCGAACAGCTGGCCGTAGGCAGCCAAGCTGGGCTGGGAGGGAAGCAGGGCCGGCGGACTGGTAAAGATATTTTCAGCCGGACCCTTCAGGGAGGTGCTCACCAGCCACAGCAGGGGGAGCAGTACTACCAGGGCCAAAAGCAGCAGGAGCGTGAGCTGCAGGGCCGCGGCCCGGCCGGCAATCTGGGGGCCTGGAGAAACTGAGCGCATGGAGGGACTGGGCATTTCGCCAGCACAGATTGGAGGCCGTCAGGCCCAGCTCGTCACAGCCGTGGTATCTCCGCAACCGGCAGCGGCGCCTTCTGAGGATGGAGCGGCGCCCGCTGTCGTCCGGCAACCAGCCGATTGAGGGCATTCACGAAGGCCTGGGCCGCCGCCACCACGATGTCGGTGTCGGCCGCATGGCCGGAATAGAGCACCCCCTCGGCCCGCAGCCGGATGGTGACCTCGCCCATGGCATCGATGCCCTCGGTGACGCTCTTCACCGAGAACTCCACCAGCTCATTGGGTACCCCGGCCAGCCGATTCAGGGCCTGGCAAACCGCATCCACAGGCCCGGTGCCGATGGCGGCCTCGCTGTGTTCACAGCCATCGCCCGTTTCCAGGGAGACCGTGGCGGTGGGGAGAAGACCGGTGCCGCAGCTCACCTGCACCCGCCGCAACAGGAAGCGCACCTCCCCCTGCTGCTGCACCTGCTCACTCACGATCGCCTCAAGGTCGCGGTCGGAGATCTCCCGTTTGCGGTCGGCCAGCTCCTTAAAGCGCACAAAGGCATCGTTGAGGTCTTCGCCCTCGAGGCTGTAGCCGAGGTCCTCAAGACGGGCGCGAAAGGCGCTACGGCCCGAGAGCTTGCCGAGGGAGATGCGGTTATCGGTGAGCCCAACGGTGCGGGCGTCGATGATCTCGTAGGTGAGCGGGTTCTTGAGCACGCCATCCTGGTGGATGCCCGATTCGTGGGCGAAGGCGTTAGCCCCCACGATCGCCTTGTTGGGCTGCACCGCCATGCCGGTGAGGTTGCTGACCAGCCGCGAGGTTTTGGTGATCTCCTCCGTGCGCACGCCGGTGAGCGGCTCCGTGCTCTCATCCGGGCGACCGAGGAAGGGGTTGTAGTAGCTGCGGCGGACGTGCAGGGCCATCACCAGCTCCTCGAGGGAGGCGTTTCCGGCCCGCTCGCCGATGCCGTTGATGGTGCATTCGAGCTGGCGGGCGCCGTTTTTCACCGCCTCGAGGAAATTGGCCACCGCCAGGCCGAGGTCGTTGTGGCCGTGCACGGAAATCACGGCCTGGTCGATGTTGGGCACCGAGCGGTTGATGCCGGCGATCAGGTCACCGAATTCGGCCGGTGTGGCGTAGCCCACGGTGTCGGGGATGTTGATGGTGGTGGCGCCAGCGCTGATGGCGGCCTCGATCACCTGATGCATGTACTCCGGGTCGCTGCGACCAGCGTCCTCGCAGGAGAACTCGACGTCGTCGACGAGGGAGCGGGCGTAGGCCACCATCTCGCGGGTGATCTCCAGCACCTCGGCGCGGCTCTTGCGCAGTTTGTGCTCCAGATGGATGTCGCTGGTGGCGATGAAGGTGTGGATGCGGCGGCGGGCCGCCGGGGCCACCGCCTCGGCGCAGGCCTTGATGTCCCCGGCGGCGGCGCGGGCCAGGCCGCAGATCACCGGGCCCTCGGGGGTGCCGACGGTGGCGGCGATGCGCTGGACGGCGTTGAAGTCACCGCTGCTGGCGAAGGGGAAGCCGGCCTCAATGATGTCGACCCCGAGGCGGGCGAGCTGTTGGGCGATGGCGAGCTTCTCCTCAAGATTCAGGCTGGCGCCGGGCGACTGCTCGCCATCGCGAAGGGTGGTATCAAAGATCAGAACCCGACCGGGATCGCGCGCCATGGGAAGAAGGAAGAGCTAAGCGGAATGACTATGAGTTAGGCCCATTCTAGGGCCAGGGCTAGGGGCTGGCCGCCGGTAGGGGGGCCTGACAAGGGTCCGACCCGGATGGGAGCTGGCTGATGCTCAAAGTGGCATTCCGTTCCGTGGGGCTACCCAGTCCGTGGGGCCACCGAGTCCATGGGGCCGCCGAGTCCATGCGGCCACCGAGTCCGTGGGGCCGCCGCGTGGACGGACGACCCTGTTCGGAACGCGACTCCCTAAGAGCGGCTGAACACCGGCTGCTGCTGGGCATCCGCCTTTTCCAGCTTCGGCCGCAGGCTGGCGAGATCCACGAACTGATCGGCCGCATTGCGCAGTTCCCGCGCCACCATGCCCTCGGTGCTCACCAGCACCGTGCGCAGGCCCCGGGCCCGCAGCACCTCCACCAGACGCTCCAGATCCCGGCTGCCGCTCAACAACCACACCTCATCGGTGCGATCGGCCACGCTGAGCAGGTCGATGGCCACCTCCACATCGAGGTTGGCGCGGGTGAAGTGGCGCTGGGGTTCGCCGTCGCCAGCCCAGCTGCTGCCCCCACTGCCACTGCCGCTCGGCAGTTCCCGCAGGGGCTTGGTGCGCACGGTGTAACCCAGCCCGGTGAGAGCATCGCGGAAGGGTCGCTGGTCGGTGGGATCCTTCAGGCCGGCGTACCAGAAGGCGCTGGCCAGCTCCACCCCCTCGCCAACTGCCGCCAAGGCGAGCAGGCGGCGGGGATCGAAGAACCAGCCCACCTTCTGCTGGGCATAGAACATGCTGTGGCCGTCTACAGCCAGCACCCTCGCCAGAACCTTGCCCATCCCGAACGCCTTCCCCATCTGGGCCAGAGCCTAGGGGGCACGAGATCTAAACTCCTCTCTCTGCGGATGAGCCATGGCCTCCGGCGATCTGGCCCTGGTTCTCCACGCCCACCTTCCCTACGTCCGCTCCGGGGAGCCCGGTTCCCTTGAGGAAGACTGGTACTTACAGGCCCTGCAGGAGTGCTACCTGCCACTGGTGCAGGTGTTGGAGGACACCGCTGCCGACCCGACCGCGCAGCCCAGGCTCACTCTCGGGCTCTCCCCCACGCTGCTGGCGCTGCTGAGCGACACCGAGCTGAACCGGCGTTTCCTGCCCTGGCTTGAGCAGCGCCGCGAGCTGCTGGCCGAAGCAGATCCCCACTTCGCAGCTGCCGCTGCCGATCTCGAGAGCCAGCTTCAGGCCGCAGCCGACCAGTTCCGCGCCTGCGGCGGCAACCTTCTGCCCCGTTTCCGGGCCCTGCAGCAGGCCGGCGTGCTCGATCTGATCAGCTGCGCCGCCACCCACGGCTACCTGCCCCTCCTGCGCGACACACCGGAGGCGGTGCATGCCCAGCTGGTGACGGCCATACGGCAGCACCAGCGGCTGCTGGGGGAGCGGCCCCTCGGCATCTGGCTGCCGGAGTGCGCCTATTACGAGGGCCTCGACCGGTTGATGGCCCGCTGCGGCCTCCGCTACAGCCTGCTCGATGGCCATGGCCTGCTCCATGCCCTGCCCAGACCCCGCTACGGCGTGTACGCACCGATCTGCTCCCCTGGGGGGGTGGCCTTCTTCGGCCGTGACAACGAATCCACCCTGCCGGTGTGGAGCGCCAGCCAGGGCTATCCCGGCGATGGCGTGTACCGGGAATTCCACCGCGACCTGGGCTGGGATCTGCCCGAGGAGCGCCTGGAGGCGGCGGGCATCCGCAGCTGTAGGCCCCTGGGCCTGAAGCTACACCGGGTCACCGCTCAGGCCTGCTCCCTCGAGAAGAAACAGCCCTATGACCCCCGGCGCGCGGCCGAAAGGGTGGTCGAGCACGCTGCTGCCTACCTTCAGGGCCGAGCGGCCCTGCTCGACAACCTGGCCGCCACGATCGATCGCCCCCCCCTCCTGGTGGCCCCCTTTGATGCGGAACTGTTCGGGCACTGGTGGTTCGAAGGGCCCCGCTTTCTGGCGGAACTCTTCCGGCAGGGACCCGCCGCGGGGGTGCGGTTCACCCACCTGCGGGAGGTTCTGGGCCGCGGCGAGGCCCTGCAGGTCTGCCGGCCCTCCCCCTCCAGCTGGGGGCAGGGGGGCTATCACAACTACTGGCTGAACGACACCAACGCTTGGGTGGTGGGCGAATGGCAGCGGGCTTCGCGGGCGATGGTGAGGCGTGTGAACCGGGGGGTGGGCAGCGAAGTCCAGCGGCGCTGGCTCACCCAGGCCGGCCGGGAGCTGCTCCTGGCTCAGAGTTCCGACTGGAGCTTCATCCTGAGGGCCGGCACCACCACCGAACTGGCCCGGGAGCGGATCAACCGCCACCTGGATCGCTTCTGGCGCTTGCTTGATGGCGTGGAGCGCGGCACCGACCTGCCGGAGAGCTGGCTGCGGGCCGTGGAACGGGAGGACGGACTCTTCCCCGACCTGAACGCCGCCGACTGGGCAACCCTGCCGGAGCCCTGAGACCGCGGCCCCTCAGCGATCGGTTCGCTGCTAGAGCAGCGGGACAGGGCCGTTTCCCACGCCGGGAAGCCGCCCCGCCGATCGCGGCAAGCTCGTTAATGTGTCGCTCACGACTGAATGCCGGGCCAGCCGCCGATGAGTCCTTCCCTGGTCACCCAGTCATCGCTGTTCGGCATCGGCATCGCCTTCAGCCCCCTGCACATTGGCGTGGTGACGCTACTGCTGCTGGGCAAGGAACCCCTACGCCGCTCCTTCGCCTACGTGCTGGGCTGGAGCCTGGCGAACCTGCTGGCGGTGCTGCTCCTGTTGGTGCTGGGGGGCTCCCTGGCCCTCACCCCCCACCACGGCCATCGCGACCAGGTGCTGATCGATCTGATCGGCGCCGGTGGCCTGCTGGCCCTGGGCCTCTACCAACTGACGCCTCAGGCCCTGATCGGCGAGGAGGGCATGGCCTTGCGCCTGATGAACAAGCTGCCGGAGATGGCCACTTGGCTGCTGGTGCTGGTGGGCGCCGCAGGTGCTCTGCTCACCCCGGAAAACCTGGTGTTTTATCTCAAAGAGGCCGGCCTGCTGCTGGTCAATCATCCGGGCCTGAAGGCCGATGTGGAGGTGAGTGGCCTGTTTGTGCTGGCGGCCAGTTCCCTGCTACTGCTTCCGCCCCTGGCCTGGATCGTGAGCTCCGGCTCGATCCGCGGGCCGATCGCTGCCTTGGAAGAATGGCTCCAGCACAAGGCTGAGTGGTTGGTGGGGGTGCTGGCCTTGGTGTTCGCGGCCTATCTCTTCTATGAGGGGCTGCATGGGCTCGAATTGATGACCATACCCTGAACCGGCCATTTAAGTTTGCCAAATTCGAAGAATTAGGGCTTCATACATTGCTCTAGATTTATTGGTCCGGACACATTACTGTGGCAATCGAAAATAACTGTAGGGTCAAACTCTTCGAACAGCATCCATCAACTTAGATAGAAATTTATCCGGGTAATAAAAGGGAGAAGCACGAACAATTTCTAACTTGTAGCGCAAGGAACTGGCGCCTGAGTTGACCTTTCGCCAACATTCCATTCGATAGGACAGCCTGGACTGGGCCTCAAACTTTCTTAATGCAGTCCAATCCGGAACAACAGAAGACACTTTCTTATAAATTGTTGCATGATCGTCGCTTGTTTTGCCAACAACATCCAATCCCAACATGGAACAGAACTCGTCAAATGTTCTAATGAAATGAAACGTGCATGGCAGATGGCACTTTATAAGTGGATAGAAGCAATTATAGATCACCAAAGTTCCACCCAACCTCACTTTAGCAATCATATCAACAAGCAGAACCAAAGGATCATGAACATGCTCTAGCACATCCGTGCAAGTCAATGCATCATAGGATTCGTCATGAGGCGAAGAAATGAACTGAATATTGGGAATTGATTTGCACACTTCAATGCCATGATGAGGCGGGAACGGATCCCAGATGTCTATTCGTGATTCAGGCATTAACCCAGAGATCAATCTGGCAAGAGTGCCAAATCCGCCTCCAAAATCAAGAATTGTCTTCGATCCCGTTAGCCTTAGTGCTTCGGCTATTGCAACACGATGTCCACGGGATTCCGCATGCTGCTCCACGAAAATACCGTTGAGCAACCAAATAGGATGACCGTAGAATTGTGCATATTTTTTTTCATCATAGTGGCTTGCATCGCAGCCGTAAGACATCCATATTTCATCCATAAGTCGGTAAAGATCCTGCAGGGACATATTCTTGCCCTTTCGAGCAAGCAGGCTTTCTATTGCTACGCGTTCATCGCTTGAAAGCAAATAATTTTCGAGTGAAATCATTATCCTATAGTTGACCTTGCTAAGTTTACAGCACTCAAAGGATCTGATCCAGAAAACGCCGCGAGCGCTCCTGGCTGGGGTTGGTGAAGAACTGCTCCGGCTCGGCCACCTCCACAACTTCACCCTCGGCCATCAGCACCACCCGGTGCGCCACCTGGCGGGCGAACTTCACCTCGTGGGTCACCACCACCATGGTGATGGCATCGGCGGCGAGGTTCTGCATCACCTCCAGCACCTCGCGAACCATCTCGGGATCGAGGGAGCTGGTGGGCTCATCGAACAGCAGGATGCGGGGCTCCATGCAGAGGGCCCGGGCGATCGCCACCCGCTGCTGCTGGCCCCCCGAGAGCTGGCCGGGATATTTCTCGGCCTGCTCGGCGATCCCCACGCGCTGCAGCAGAGCGAGGGCCTGCTCGCGCACCTCCGCCTTGGAGCGCTTGCGCACCAGCACCGGTGCCAGGCAGAGGTTGTCGAGCACGGTGAGGTGCGGGAAGAGATTGAACTGCTGGAACACCATGCCCACCTCACGGCGGATCGCATCGATGTGGCGCAGGTCATCGCTGAGAGTGATGCCATCCACGGTGATGCTGCCCTTCTGGAAATCCTCCAGGGCATTGAAGGTGCGGATGAAGGTGCTCTTACCGGAGCCGGAGGGACCCATGATCACCACCACCTCGCCGCGGTTCACAGTGAGATCGCAGCCGCGCAGGGCGTGGTAGCCGTTGGGATACCACTTCTCGACCCCACGGGCCTCGATCATCACATCGCTGGGGGGAGTGGCGCTGCTGCTCAGGGTTGAGGGGCTGGGCTGACTCATGGTGGGGCTGCGGTAGCGCGGCTGAGGAGCGGAGGGGCTGCTGGAGGGACTTATTGGTAACAGGATCAGCCAGATCGGGCGATCGCCGCCGGATCAAGGCGCCGTTCCAGGGCCCTGCTGCCCAGCCCGAGGGCGGCGCAGCAGCACCAGAACAGCACCGCCAAGGTGAAATACACCTCGGCATTGCGGCCCAGGAAGGCCGGGTTGGCCATCACCGTGCGGGCGGTACCGAGCAGTTCCATCAAGCCAATCAGCGACAGCAGGGTGGTGTCCTGCAGGAGGGAGATGAACTGGCCCACCATGCTCGGCAGCGCCACCCGCAGGGCCTGGGGCAGCACCACGCTGGCGAAGGCCTGAGGCATCGACATGCCCAGGGAGCGGGCCGCCTCCAGCTGGCCCCGGGGCACCGCCGCCAGACCGGAGCGCACCGCTTCAGCCAGGTAGGCCGCAGCGAACAGGGTGAGCACCCAGGCTGCCCGCCAGACCCGCTCGGGGGCCAGGCCCCCCGGCAGCAGGAAGCCGAGCATGTTCTGGCCGAGGAACAGCAGGGTGATCAGCGGAGCGCCGCGGATGAATTCGATGTAGAGCACCGAGCCCCAGCGCAGCAGGGGCAGTTCACTGCGGCGTCCGAGGGCCAGCAGCACCCCGAGCGGGAAACACAGCAGAATCGCGAAGCTCGATTCGAGCAGGGTGAGCAGCAGGCCACCCCATTCGGACGGGGAGACCGATGCCAAGCCGAGGCCACCGCCGATCAGCACCATACCAATCAGGTAAAGGAGAGGAAGACCGAGCGGCAGCAGACGCTTGAAAGGCCCGGGCAGCAGGGGGCCGAAGCGGCCCGCCAACCAGCGCAACAGCACCAACATGGCCGTGATGGCCAGCCAGCGGAGCTGAACCGAAGGGCTGAGGCCCAGCATCCAGGGCAGCAGCAGGCTGAGCGCCACCAGCAGACCCACCGCGATCCGGTCATTGCGGGGCCAGAGGGTGCCGCCGCGGTCGGGCCGGGGGTGGGAACGCAGCATCCCCCAGGTGATGCCGGTGGCCGCCGCCAGCAGGGCAGTGAGCAGCCAGAGGCGCCAATGCTGATCAATCGGATAGCGCCCCACGGCAAACAGGGTGCTGTTGGCCTGGATCACGGCCCAGCGAGCCTGGCTGAAGGCCCAGCGCAGGAAGGAGGAAGCGCCGGCGCCGATCACGGCCAACAGTGCCACGGTGATCAGCCCGTCAGCGGGGGTGGCGAAGAGGTCGTGGCGGAGGCGCCGCAGCAAGGGATTCATCTCAGCGCTCCCGGATCTGCACGAGTCGGTTGAGGCCGTTCATCAGCAGCGAGATGAACAGGTCGAGAGCCAGGTAGGTGCCGAGCAGAACCAGCACCACCTCCACGGCCCGGCCGGTTTGGTTGAGGGTGGTTTCGGCCACCGAATAGAGGTCGGTGAAGCCCACCGCCACCGCCAGGGAAGAGTTCTTGGCCAGGGAGATGTACTGGGTATTGAGGCCCGGCACGATCACCCGCAAGGCCTGGGGCAGCACCACCTGGCGGAGGGTCTGGATCCAGCTCAGCCCCAGGGAGGAGGCCGCCTCCCACTGGCCCTTCGGCACGGCGGCGATGCCGCCGCGCACCACCTCGGCGATGAAGGCCGAGGAATAGGCAATCAGGCCGGTGAGGAGGGCTCCGAACTCGACGGACCAGCGCAGCGGCGCCTGCCAGACGCCATTGACCAGATGGGGGCCCATCCAGCGCAGCCCCTCAGCGAAGCCGGCGATGTAAAGCCCCGACTTTGCCAGTACCACCCCCGGCAGCTGGATGGCAGCGGTGCCATTGGGCAGGGAGAGAAACACCACGAAGTACCAGAACACCAGCTGCAGCAGCAGGGGGATGTTGCGCACCACCTCCACGTAGACGCGGGTGAGGTTGCGTAGCAGAACGTTGCCGCTGAAGGAAGCCATCCCCAGCAGGGTGCCCAGCAGGGTGGCCCCCAGCAGGCCCGTGACCACCACCCGCAGCGTGTTGACCAGCCCGGCCAGCAAGCCCCGCCAGTAGGGATCACTGGCTTGGAAGGGAAGGATGGTTTCGGCGATATCGAAGCCGGCGGGCTGGCTCAGCCATCCCCAGCTCAGCAGCAGGCCGGCGGCGGTGAGGTTGCGGATCAGGTTGCTCAGCAGGAAGGCCACCAGCACCAGCACCGTGAGACCCACCGCACCCTGCACCAGCCAGGGAACGACGCGGCGGTTGCGCCACCAAGGCACCGGCGCCCCAGCCCCCAGAACGGAGCGCGGCAGCGAGGAACGGGTCACGCCCATCAGCGGAACGGCGGAGAGTAGATCAGACCGCCCTCCTTCCACTGCTTGTTCACGCCGCGATCGAGCTTGAGACGGGAGCCGGGGCCCACGTTGCGATCGAAAATCTCGCCGTAGTTGCCCACGGCGCCGATGATCTTGGGCACGAAGTCGGCCGGCAGACCCAGCTGCTTGCCGAATTCACCCTCCACGCCGAGGAAGCGGCGCAGGTCGGCCTGGTTGGTATTGGCCCTGGCTTCGGCCACCTTGGCGGCGATGTTGGCCTTGCTGATACCCAGCTCCTCCGCTTGGAAGAGGGTGTTCACGGTCCAGCGAACGGCATCGGCCCACACCGGGTCGGCATTCACGGTGGCCGGGGTGAGGGGCTCCTTGCTCATCACATCCGGCAAAAGAGTGTGGGCATCGGGGCTGGGGAAGCTGCTGCGCTTGCCCGCCAGCTGGGAGCGGTCGCTCGTGACCGCCACACAGCGACCCTGCAGGTAAGCGGCGTAGGTCTGGTCGCCGGTCTGGAACTTCAGGGGGGTGTAGGGGATGCTCCGCTCGCGCATCCGATCGGCCAGGTTGAGCTCGGTGGTGGTGCCGCTCTCGACGCAGATCGGTTTGCCAGCCAGATCCTTGAGGGTCTTGATGCCGCTGGCGTTGGGCACCATCACGCCCTGGCCGTCATAAAAAGTGGGGGGAGCGAAGCTCAGGCCATTGCCGCCGGCCGCATCGCGGCTGAGGGTCATGGTGGTGTTGCGCGAGAGCAGGTCCACCTCGCCGCTGGCCAGGGCCGCGAAACGTTCGCTGGAATTGAGGTTGCGGTACTCCACCTTGAGCGGATCGCCAAACAGGGCGGCGGCCATGGCCTTGCACACATCCACATCGAGGCCGCTGTAGCTGCCGTCAGGACCCACGAAGCTGAAGCCCGGCAGGGAACCATCCACCCCGCAGATCAGCTTGCCCCGAGCCTTGATGGTGGCCATCTTGCTGCTCTGAACGCCGCCGCCCCCATCGGAAGCGCAGCTCGCCAGCAGGAAAGGGAGGATCAGCAGGGGAGCGGCCCTTCGGGCCGCAGCAGCAGCCTGGAGGAGGGAAACGGTCTGACGGCGCATGCCGGATTGTCGCAATCGCCCCGGATCTTCTCATGAGTGGCAAGGAGGCGCCGACCAGCGTGCCCTGTTCTGGACTTGGAGGGCGCCGGCAGCTCCCCCGGGCCCCGGCCTGGGATCCCAGACCGTCAACCCGGCAGAATCACCCGATCGATCACGTGAACCACGCCGTTGTCACAGACGATATCGGCGGAAACCACGGTGGCGTTCTTCACCTCGAAGGGTTCGGCCCGCCGGATCGGCACCGGGGCTCCTTCCAGGCTCGTCCATTCCGGCTGGTCGATCAGCTGCTCGCGCTTGTATGCACCGGAGAGCACGTGAAACTTGAGGATGCGCGCCAACTGGGGCACGTTGTCCACCAGGGTCTGCACCGTTCCTGGCGGCAGGGCGGCGAAGGCATCGTCCACCGGGGCGAACACCGTGAAGGGGCCGGGACTCTCCAGGGCGGATGTGAGACCAGCCACCTCCACGGCAGTGAGCAGGGTGGAGAAGCAGCCCGCACTCTTGGCGGTTTCAATGATGTTGGCCATGGGTCATTCCTAGCGGTAGTCCTGGGTCTGGATGGCGCCGAGGCGTGCCTCGGGCCTCAAGAAGCGGTCCATCTGGGCCTCAAAGAACTGGCGGTTCGCCAGCAGGTGCGCTGGATCGGTGTCATCGAGGGGATAGAGCAGGGCGCAACGCAGGGCCTGGATCACGGCCGAGGTCACGTTGTACATAGAGCGCTGAAAGGTGATGCCCAGCTGGATGAGCTGATCTTCCTCACCGCGGCGATGCTGCTTGTAAAGCTCCTGCAGGTAAGGAGGCAGGAAGTGGAGCATGTCCTGCATCAGCAGGGTGGGAGGGATACCCGCCGAACCGACGGGATAGACGTCGGCGTAGAGAATGCCATAGTGAAAATCGGCCTGGCTCTCAGGCACCTGGCCGGCCTGGGCATTGTAGCTCTTGGTGCCGCGAAAGGGGGCAGTGCGATAGAACACCGCTTCCACATAGGGAAGGGCCGCTTCGTAGAGCCAGGTGAATCCTTCCGATTTGGGAATTACCTCGATGCATTCATCGTCCACATAGACGTGGTGATAGATCGGCCTGCCGGCCACCGCGAAAATGCCGTTCACCAGGAAGTTCATGGCATCGGGCACCCCCTTGAAACCGCCCTCGTCGTAGATGTCGCTCATCTCGAAAAACACCGGCGCCATCACCTCCCAGAAGAGGCCAAGGTTGGCGTAGTAGCTCATCTGCTTCACCTGCTCCATGAACATCTCAGGGAACAGTTTGTAGAGGCCCAGCATCACGGGGTTAGCGCGGAAATAGGCCTTGATCGCCCGGTCGGCATTGGCCCGATAGGCGTCGCTTTCAAGGTAGTCGTAGAAGCGGCCGCCCATGCCTTGATGCCAGAGCATGGCCTGCATGCAGGCTTCGGCGAACTCCATGTTGATGCGGTCATGCCAGAGGTGGTGGAGCAGCTTCGGCATCTCGCCCGTTTCACCCTTGGCCATGAACTCCAGCAGTTCCGGGTGAGCCTTCTCACCACCCCGCCAGATGCGCAGCTTTGATTGGTCGCCGGCGTAGCTGTTGGGCAGATCCAGGTACTCCTGGCTGGGGAAATACTTGAAAGCCGGCAGTGGATTGAGGAACACCCGCTCGGCGATGTAGAGCAGATCGCGCCAGTAGAAATCCATCGGCACGGCATAGGCCTTGTAGATGCCAATGATCTGCATCAGGTTCTCCGGTGTGTCCGGCAGCATCGAGCCGCCGGCCTCAAGCCGGTGGATCACCTCGGCCCACGGATGGGTGGAAGGGGGGATCAGAGGGGTGCTGGCGGGAGCCTGCGGGGTGGCGGTCGGTGGGGTCATGGCGGCAGGTGGGCCGGGGCCGTGAAGGGGTGGAAGCAGGAATCTCCTTGGCCTTGATGGACCCGAATCGGGCATCGGCGAGGGCTGAGGAATGGCAGAGGGATGGAGTCGGGAACGGTCGGTAGCTGCCGGGCAACCCGGCTGGTGCTCAACCGGTGGCGGAACCGCCGGCAGGCAAGAGGGCAGCGAGGGTGGGAGCGCCGCCGCTGCGAACCCGGGCGCTCGCCAGCTGGACGGATGGGATGCCGGAGCGCAGGGCTAGGCCGCTGGTGGCACGTTCACTCCAGCCCACCAGACTCTGGGGCCAGATCCCGGCGGCGATAATCAGCAGACTGAGGGCCAGGGCCGGAAACCGTTCGCCCCATCGGGTGGCTTGCCAGTCGGCCCGGTCGTTGTCGAGGCGGCCGAATCCCACCCGGTTGAACAGGCGGATGGCGTAGACCGCCGTGAGACCCGAGGCCAGCAGGCAGATCAGGGTGGCGCGAGGGAAGGTTGTCCAGCTGCCCTCGAACACCAGCAGCTCGGCCGGGAACCCTGCCAGACCGGGGATGCCAGCGGCGGCCATCAGGGCCAGCAGCAGCATCCCGGCGGTGAAGGGGAGGCCGCGCAGGGGGTTGAGCAGACCGGAGAGCTCGGCAATCGCCGTGGTGCCGGTCTTGCGCTCGATCAATCCCTCGCAGGCGAACATCAGAGCCACGATCAACCCGTGGGCCAGGATCTGGGCGACAGCGCCCTGGAGGCTCATCGGGGTGGCGGCGGCGATCGCGAGCACCAGCAGCCCCATGTGGCCCAGGGAGCTATAGGCCATCAGCAGGCGGATATCGGCCTGGGCGATGGCATTAAGGGCACCGTAAACCACACTCACGGCTCCGGCGGCGGCGATCCACGGCGACCAGGCGGCCCAGGTTTCGGGAAGAAAGCCCACACCGAAACGCAGCAAGCCATAGGCCCCCAGATTGGAAACGCAGCCAGCCAGAAGCATCACCACGGGCGTGGGCGACTGGCCATAGGTGAGGGGCTGCCATCCGTGCAGCGGCACGATCGGCAGCTTGAGGCCGAAGCCCAGCAGGAGCAAGGCCAGCACCCAGCGGCTGGCCTGGGGAGTGAGGGAAACGTGGGCGAGATCGGCATAGCTGAAGCTGAGGCCGTTGCGGTTCATCCAGCCCAGCGCCAGTACAGCGCCCAGAAGGCTGAGGCCTGATACGGCTCCATACATCAGATAACGGATCGCGCCTCCGGCCCGCTTCTCGCCGCCCCAGATGGCCACCAGCAGGGTGGTGGGGATCAGCACCAGCTCAAAGGCCAGCACGAAGAGCAGGGCATTGCGAGCCAATAAGGCCCCCAACACACCGAGGTTGGTGGCCAGCAGGAGGGGGAAGAACAGACGGGGGCGGCTCTGGTCGGCAGGAGTGGCCAGGATCGCCAGGGTGGTGATCAATGCCGTGAGCAGCACCAGGGGAAGCGACAGGCCATCGAGGCCCAGGTCGAAGGTGAGACCCAGCTTCGGCAGCCAGGCCAGCTGCAGATCGGCCGGGGGGTCCCGCCAGCAGGCCAGGCCCACCAGCAGTTGGGCAGCGGTGCTGAGGGCCGCCAGGCTACGCACCCTCGCCGAAGCGGTGATGGCGGGCAGCAGAGGAAGGAGCAGGGCCGCGACCAGGGGCAAGCCCGCTAGCAGAAGCAGTGACAGGGAAGGCATCAGCGGAGCGGGCGAAGGAGGTCGGGGGATGGGGTGCCCTGGCCGGAGAGCAACCAAGCGGCCATCAGCAGCACGCCGAGCACGAGGGTGAGGGCATAAGCCTGGGAGCGGCCGGAGGTGGTGAGGCTGAGGCGACGGGCCCCCTCCAGGGCGGCCTCGCCGGTGGCGCCGCTGAAACCATCCACCAGCCGGTGATCGGACCAGGCGCTGAGCCGGGCCAGACCCACCACCAGACCCACCACGGTGCGGTGGTAGAAGCGCTCGGTCTGCATGTCGTGGGCCAGCCAGTCCTGCAGGCCGCCGAGGGCCGCCGGCAGATGGGCCAGGGGATGGGGGCGCAGGTAGAAGAGGGCGGAGAGCCCGCCTCCTACCAGGGTGGAGAGCAACAGGGGTAGGGCTTCAGGGCCCCAGCCCGGAATCGGCAGCAGGGAACCGGCGGAGGCGAACACCCCACTGCGCACCAGGATCTGCGGCAGATGGAGCACCAGGCCCGTGAGCAGCAGGGTGGGAAGGGCCATCAGCCACAGCACCTCCGGCGAGCGGGTGGTGAACACCGAGGGACGGCCCCCCCAGATCAGGCCAAACACCCGGATCAGGCCGGCGCTAATCAGGGCATTGGTGAGCAGCACCAGGGCCCCCAGCAAAGCGGGCTGGCCGCTGGTGGTGGTGAGGGCCAGGAGTTCCCGCAAGGCCGCGAAGCCTCCGAAGGGAGGCAGGGCCATCAGCCCAGCGGCACCGCTGAGGAAGGCGATGCCCATCAAGGGCCGCTTGCTCCACAGACCCCCCAGCTGGGTGAGGTCCTGGGTCACGTTGGTGAGCACGATGGCGCCAATCGCCATCAGCATCAGGGCCATCGGCAGGGGGTACACGAGCAACAGGTGGTCGGCCACCGGGATGCCCCCCAGACCCACCGCCACAAACAGCAGACCCAGCCAGCTGCTCACCAGGAAGGAGAGGGCACGCTTCACATCGATCTGAGCCAGGGCGATCAGGGAGCCCACCAGGGCACTGGTGCCGCCGACCACCACCAGCAGGCTGGCGGCCAGCGGTGTCAGCTCGATCAGCGGCTCGAGCCGCAGCAGCACCCAGGCGCCGCCCACCACCACCACGGAATTGCGCAGCACCGTGGAGGGCAGGGGGCTCTCCATCGCCTCATCCAGCCAGAGGTGGAGGGGAATCTGGGCGCACTTGCCCATGGGGCCGGCGATCAGGGCCAGCACGATCAGGGTGAAGCCACCCGGCAGCGCCAGATGATTGTTGGCCTGGTCGGCAGCCCAGGCCTGCAGGCCATGGAAGTTCCAGGTGCCGGTGATCGGCAGCAGGGCGATCACACCGGCCAACAGGATCAGGTCACCGATCCGCTTGGTGAGGAAGGCATCGCGGGCCCCCTTCACCACCAGGGGCTGGTTGTACCAGGTGCCCACGATCAGGTAGGTGCCCATGGTGAGCAGTTCGAGGATCACGTAGCTGAAGAACAGAGAATCCGTGAGCACCAGGGCGCAGAGGCCCGATTCAAAGAAGCTCAGCGAGCCGAAGAAACGGGGCCAGCCCCAGTCCATCTCCAGGTAGGCGATCGAATAAATCTGAACCAGCACATGCAGGCCGGTGATCAGCGTCATCGCGATCAGGGCGGGCTCGGTGATCAGGCCGTCGAAGCCGATGCGCAGGCCGGCGGTCTGCAGCCAGGTCCAGCCAAAGGTGAGCGGCTGGTAGATGGCCGACGAGCCGGCAGTGGAATTGGAGTGGAGGGCCAGCAGAGCCAGCACGCTGTGCACAAAGGCCACGCTCACCAGCAGGAGATTGAGATAACCGCAGGGCCGCGGTCCAGTGCGGGAGATCAGCCCCGGCGACCACAGAAAGGAGAGCAGGGACGCCAGCAGGGGGTAGAGCGGCACCAGCCAGGCCGTCTGGGCAAGAAACAGGGTCATGGCGGCGGGGACAAGGGATCCGAGAAGGACCATTGGCCGCGAACCTTAAGGGGATTTTGAGCGGCTTGGGTTGCATCGGACCGCAGCCATACCTATCGATACGGCAAGCAATGGTGATCCTTGCCACCCAAACGCCCCTTGGCCTTTCACCGCATCGCTCGATGGTTCGCTTCCCTACAGAACGACCTGACCCTGCTGGCAGAGTGATTCAAACTTCGGCATGGCCATGGCTTGCGAGCGATGCGGATGCCGGATGGTGGTTCGGGCCAGGGGAGGCCAGGGCGAGCTCATCTGCACCGACTGCGGCCACCGGGCGGATCCGCTACTGCATGGCGATCGCATGCGTCGGGCCTGGCTTGGGGTGGTCGCTCTGCTGGCCATGACCCTGGTGGGTGGCCTGATCTTCACCCTCGCGCTCCTTCAGGACGCCCACCACCTCGATTCCCCCGGGGCTGAATCCGGGGGGCAGGAACGCGCTGAATGAGCAGGAGTGGCGGCGAGACGGCCCCCCCCGGCAGCCCACCAGCCAAAGAAGTCTCACGGTGGCAGGCGGCTGCCTCTAGGCCGCCGTGAACGCACAATCAGGGCGATCACGGCGGCCGCAGCCAGGCCCAGGAGCAAAAGGCTGCTGATCTGGCCATAGGGGGCAGTGAACTGGCTCACCTGGCCGTAGCCGGCGCCCAGGGCGCGGCCCAGGAGGGTGAGCAGAGTGACCCACAGCAGGCTGCCCGCGAGGGTGGCGAGCAGAAACAGGCCCATGGGCATGGCTTCCAGGCCGGCCGGCACCGAGATCAGGGTGCGGATGCCGGGAACCAGGCGCCCCCAGAACACAAGGCCAAGCCCATGGCGGGCGAACCAGGTGCGGCTGGCGGTGAGATCCTCCTGGTCGAGGCCGATCCTGCGGCCGTGGAGCCCAATCCAGCGGATCAGCCGCTCCTCGCCGAACCAGCGCCCCAGCCCATACCAGAACCAGCACCCCAGCACCGTGCCGGCCGTACCCACCAAGATCACCGGCACCAGCTCCAGGCGGCCCTGCTGGACCAGAACACCACCAAGGGGCTGGATCAGTTCCGAGGGAATCGGAGGAATGAGATTTTCCAGGAACATCGCCAGACCAAGGGCCAGATAGCCCAACCGTGGATCCCGCGCCACGGCGGCCTCAATCCAGCCGGGAAGCTCACCAATCCAGTCTGCCCAACCAGCAAGGAGCTGCGGAAAGACCTGGATTGGGCTTGCGGTATCAACCATCAACCATCATCACTTTGATGGATTCAGGCATCGGCATGCAGGCCGCGGCGCCACTGGCGCCAGATCTTCTCAAGCTCCAGATAAAGGAAGAACAACAGGCTGAAGGCCACACAGATCATCAGTTCGTGGCCGCTCAGGGGCTGGGTGCCGAAGAACTTGGCCAGAGCAGGCACGTAGAGCAGCAGCAATTGCAGCCCCGAAGTAAGCACCACCGCCCAGAGCAGCCAGGGGTTGGAAAAGGGGGGCACCTGGATCAGGGGGAGGTCGCTGCGGGCTGAGAGGGCATGGCCCATCTGGGCCAGGCAGAGGGTGGTGAACACCATGGTCTTCCAGTGATCACGGCTGTGAACCGACGCATAAAGCATCAGCGCGATCACGATCACGGCGAACACCACACCGATGCGCAGGATGTAGGAGCCGATGCCGCGGGCGAAGATCGATTCACCGGGTTCGGCCGGGGCCCGCTCCATCAACCCGGCCTCGCCGGGCTCCAGGGCCAGGGCCAGGGCGGGCACGCCGTCGGTCACCAGGTTCATCCAGAGGATCTGGAGCGGCGTCAGCGGCACGCCGGTCAGGCCCAGCAGGGGCGCCGAGGCGATCGTGATCAGTTCCCCCACATTGCTGCCAAGGATGTACTTCACGAAGCGGCGAATGTTGGCGTAGACCAGCCGCCCTTCCTCAACGGCACTCACGATCGTGGCGAAGTTGTCGTCGAGGAGCACCATGTCGGCGGCCTCCTTGCTCACCTCGGTGCCGGTGATACCCATCGCCACGCCGATGTGGGCCTGCTTGAGGGCCGGGGCGTCGTTGACGCCATCGCCGGTCATCGCGACCACCTGGCCGTTCGACTGCAGCGCCTTCACGATCCGCAGCTTCTGCTCCGGTGCCACGCGCGCATAGACATTGCAACGGGCCACCGCCTCCTTCAGGGCGGGCTCCTCCATCGCCTCGAGCTCGCGACCGAGGATCACCTCACCCTGCTCATCGGTGAGGCCGATGGCACTGCCGATCGCCCGGGCGGTGAGGGGATGGTCGCCGGTGATCATCACCGGCCGAATACCCGCCTGGCGGCAGGTGGCCACAGCCTTGGCCACCTCGGGCCGGGCCGGATCCAGCTGGGCCATCAGACCCAGCAGCACCTGACCCTCCAGAGGCTCATCTGGGCTGGAGTGATGGGGCGCGCAGGCGAAGGCCAGCACCCTTAGACCAGAGCCCGCCAGCTGGCGGGCCTGCTCCAGCCACCACTGCTGCTGGGGCCCACCCATCGCCACCACGCCTTGGCCATCAATCCAGCGATCGCAGAGGCCGATGATCACCTCAGGGGCCCCCTTGCTGATCAGCAGGCTGGGACTGCCGCTGGCGCTACTGCCAAGGGGAGCCTGCAGGGCGTGGTTGGGATCCTCGATCCATACGGCCATCAACTGGCGTTCGGAGCTGAAGGGGATCTCGGCGGCCCGGCGGAAGTGGCTGCGCAATTCAAAATCATCGATGCCCGCCTTCAGGGCCACCACCGAGAGGGCCCCCTCGGTTGGATCACCGAGAATTTCCCAGCTGCCATCGGCCAGCTGCCGGTGTTCGGCGTCGCTGCAGAGCACGCCGGCCTGGAGCAGGAGGGTACTGGCCCCCTCGACACTGCCCGGACGGGCCCCTGGGGGGGATTCCAGCGACGAGGCGGTGATCGTGCCGGCCGGGTCGTACCCCTGACCGGTCACGGCCAGCCGTTCGGTGCCGACTCTTAGCTCCTGCACCACCTGGCGGTTCTGGGTGAGGGTGCCTGTCTTGTCGGAGCAGATCACGGTGACCGAACCCAGCCCCTCCACCGCGGGCAGGCGGCGGATCAGGGCGGCGCGGCGCACCATCCGCTGGGTACCGATCGCCAGGGTCACGGTGATCACGGCCGGCAGACCCTCCGGCACGATCGCCACCGCCATCGACAGCGCCACCTCCAGCAGGTTGAGCGGATCCTGGCCCAGCAGCAGACCCAGGGCCACCACCACCGCCACCAGTGCCAGGGCGCTGACCACCAACACATTGGCCAGGCCATCGAGCCGCTGCTGGAGGGGGGTGCTCTCGCCGCCGGCAGTGTTGATCAGTTCGGCGATCTGGCCCAGTTCGGTGGCCATGCCGGTGGCCGTGACCAGGGCCACACCCCGGCCGCGCACCACTTCGGTGCCCTGGAACAAGCAGTTCTTGCGCTCCAGGACCGGCGTGGTGTTCTCGAGCACCAGATCAGATTTCTTGAACACGGCCTCGGCCTCGCCGGTGAGGGCTGCCTCGCGCAGCCCCAGGTCGGCCTCCTCCAGCAGGCGGGCATCGGCGGGCACCCGATCGCCCGCCTCAAGGCGGATCAGGTCGCCGGGTACCAGGTGCTCGCTGCTGATCCGCTGCCAGGTGCCGTCGCGGCGCACCTGCACCAGGGGCTGGGCCATGTCGCGGAGCGCCAGCAGGGCCTGCTGGGCCTTGCTCTCCTGCAGGTAACCCAGCAGACCATTCAGCACCACGATCACCAGGATCGCGATGGCGTCCTTGGGGAATTCTTTCTGATGAATCGAAACCGCAGCGGAGACGGCCGCCACGGCCAGCAGCATGATCAACATCACGTTGCTGAACTGGTCGCGCAGGATCTCCCAGGTGCTGCGACCGGCCGAAAGCTCCAGCCGGTTGGGTCCGCGCTCGGCCAGGCGTCGGGAACTCTCGGCTGTATCGAGGCCCTCTGGGCCCACGCCGAGACGGTGTTGACATTCGACAGCGCTGAGACCATGCCAGGGGGTGGACCCGTGAGAAGCCTCCCCTGAAGGAAGCGCCGCGGCGGTGGTTGGAAGCGATGCGGTCAAGGGGCCGGAGCGGCGGTCGGGGCAAGAGTAACCATGGCGGCGGCGCCGTAGGTTCTGTGGGCGTACCTTCACGCCGAACGTCGCCCGGGAATGCCGATCATCTCCAGGTTCGGCAACCTCCGCAGGGTGTTAATCGGCTCACCGTTACCCACCAGTGCCCAGCACGAGGAGCGCTTCAACAACGCGGAAGCGCTAGCGATCCTGAGCTCCGATGCCCTCTCATCGGTGGCCTACGCCACCCAGGAGATCGTGCTGGTGCTGGGTATGGCGGGCAGCGCCGCCCTGGGCCTCACCCTGCCGATCACCGGCCTGATCATCGGCCTGATGCTGATCGTGGCCACCAGCTACCGGCAGACGATCAAGGCCTACCCCCTCGGCGGCGGCTCCTACCGGGTGTCCCAGGACAACCTCGGCAAGATCCCAGGCCTGGTGGCGGGCGCCTCCCTCTCGATCGACTACGTGCTCACCGTGGCCGTGAGCGTGGCCGCCGGCATCGCTGCCCTCACCTCCTACTTCCCCGGCCTCGACACCTACCGCGTTCCCCTTTGCCTGGTGGCGGTGCTGCTGGTGATGGTGGCCAACCTGCGGGGCGTGAGCTCCAGCGCCAAGCTGCTCAGCTTCCCCACCTATCTGTTCATGGGGGTGGTGGTGGTGATGCTGGTGGCCGGGGCCGTCAAATTCCTCGGCGGCAGCCTGCCCACCATTGGCCCTGAGGAGCAGACTCGGCTGCTGGCTCCCACCCTCGAAGCCGAGGGCGGTCACCTGATGGCGATCGGACCGGTGCTGCTGATGCGGGCGTTCAGCTCCGGCTGCGCCGCCCTCACCGGCATCGAGGCGATCAGCGACAGCGTGGCGGCCTTCCGGCCGGTGGAGTGGCGCAACGCCCGCAAGGTGCTCACCGTGATGGTGCTGCTGCTGGCCACGATGTTCGGCGGCATCAGCGCCCTGGCCCACCACACCGGCATCGTGTACGCCGAGAACGGGCCCACTCTTTTGTATCAGCTGGGTCAGCTGATCTTCGGCAATGGCGTGCTGCTGGCCCTGCTGCAGCTGGCCACCCTGCTGATCCTGCTGCTGGCCGCCAACACCGCCTACGCCGATTTCCCGCGCCTGGCGGCCTTCCTGGCCCAGGACGGCTTCCTGCCCCGCCAGCTGGCCTCCCTGGGGGACCGGCTGGTGTTCAGCAACGGCATCTTTGCCCTGAGTGGCTGTGCCGCCCTGCTGCTGGTGATCTTCAACGCCAGCGTGACCCGGCTGATCCCGCTCTACGCGGTGGGGGTGTTCATCAGCTTCACCCTCTCCCAGGCCGGCATGGTGGTGCACTGGTGGAAGGGAAAAGGCCAGGGCTGGCTGGGCAAGGCCCTGGTGAATGGGGTTGGGGCGGCCATCACCGCGGTGGTGAGTCTGGTGCTGCTCTACAGCAAGTTCACCTACGGCGCCTGGCTGGTGCTGTTGGCTATACCGCTGCTGATCACCTTGTTCCTGCGCATCCGCAACCACTACGACTCCGTGGCCCGGCGGCTGCGGATGTCCGCCGACAAGCTGCTCAAACTGCCGGATCCCCCCGCTTCCGGTGGCATGCCCACGGTGGTGCTGGTGGGCCAGTTGCACCGCGGCAGCTTCGAAGCGATTCGCTTTGCCCGCAGCGTGGCCAGCGATCTGGTGGCGCTGCATGTGGACCTAGGAGGCAACCGAACCAAGGCCTTCATCGAGCAATGGGAGCGCCAGATGCCCGATGTACGGCTGGTGGTGCTCGATTCCCCCTACCGCTCCTTGGTGGATCCGGTGGTGGATTTTGTGAAGCAGTTCGAGCTCGAACACCGCAAGGACCGCAACCACTTCTGCATGATCGTGCTGCCGGTGTTCGTGACCCAGCACCGCTGGGAGAACCTGCTGCACAACCAAAGCACCATCCTGCTGCGTCAGGCCCTGAGGGAACAGGGCACGCGGGTGGTCACCACCGTTGGCTTCTATCTTTGAAAGCTGGCGATCAGGCCCGGCGGGAGTGGCGCAGGGAATCCCCGAACGACAGCACCAACAGCAACAGGCCGATCACGCCGGTGAGCCACTCGGGCACATGGAGATGGTGCTGACGCAGCAGGATGCCCCCCAGCATGACCAGCCCCAGGGCGCCGATGGCGTAATGGGCGCCGTGCTCCAGAAAGATCAGCTTTTCGAGGGCCTTCTCTCGGCTCAGCATCAGGGTGAGGGAGCGGATGAACAGGGCGCCGAGACCCAGGCCGGTGAGGATCAGGCCGAGGTTTGAGGTGATCGCGAAGGCGCCGATCGTGCCATCGAGGCTGAAGGAAGCATCGAGCAGCTCCAGATAAAGCAGGCTGGCCAGACCCCCTCCCGCGGCCAGGCGGGCTCCGGCCTGCTCCTCATCTCCGAAGGCCTGCGCCAGGGAGGTGCTGAGCAGTTGCAACACCAGGCCGATCAGGCCGGGGATCAGCACATCGGCCCGCTGGGGGCCCGGAAGCGCCAGGTCCACCGCCAGGAGAATGATCAGGGCCAGGGCGATCTCCAGGGATTCGATCCGGCCGGCGGCACTGAGTCGCCGCTCCAGCGGCTTGACCCAATGGAGGGTCTTGGCTTCGTCGAAGAAGTAGCGAAGGAACACCATCAGCAGGAACATGCCGCCGAAGGCCAGGATGCGGGGCTCCGCCAGGTCGAGCAGCTCCCGGTAGCGGACAGGGTGATGCAAGGCAGCATCGAGGGCCTGGCGCACGCTCACTCCTCCGGCCAGGGCCACCATCAGCAGCGGGCCGGCGAAGCGCACGCCGAACACCGGAATCACCAGACCCCAGGTAAGGAAGAACCGCTGCTGACCCGGCGTGAGCTGATCGAGCACGCGGGCGTTCACCACGGCGTTGTCGAAGGAGAGGGAAATCTCCAGCAGCAACAACACCAGCGTGATCCAGGCGGCCGTCAGGCCCTGCACACCGAGCACGATCGCCAGGCCGGCGGCACAGCAGGCCAAAGGAACGTAGAGGTAGCGCAGGTAGCGCATGCCAGGAGGCGAGGCAGCCGGGCCCATGATGGCCGATCGCCCCGGCAGCACCCTGGCCCGATCTGGCCGGAGAGCTGAGGCTGCGGGTTCGGAAACGGCAGCGGCTCAGTCGGCTGAGTCGTGCTCGGCGCGAGGCTTCAGAAGTGCCGAGCTTATCGACGCAGCGGACGCAGGCCGGGGGAGGGGCGGAGTCGAAGGATCGGCAGGCGTGAAGCGCTCCAGAAGACTGAACAACCGCGGCAGCAGGAGCAGCGTGGCCACCACCGCCAGGGCTCCGAGGCCGAACTGCACCACCCCCTCGAGCATGCGATCGAGGGGAATCCAGCGACCGCCTAGCCAGGCCAGGCTCACCATGGTGGAGGACCACAGCAAGGCACCGACGAGATTGCAGAGAAAGAAGCGGCCGTAGGGCATGCCCACCGCACCGGCCATTGGGCCCGCGATCACCCGCAGCACCGCCACGAAACGGCCCAGCAGCACCGACTTGCCGGCATGGCGCAGAAAGCGCTCGCGCAGCTTGTCGAGATTGGCGGGGCTCTGACCCAGCCAGCCGCCCACCCTCAGAATCAGCCCCCAGCCGGCCCGGCGGCCCACCCAGTAGCCGATGTTGTCGCCCAGCACGGCCCCGCTGGCGGCGGCGGCCATCACTCCGAGCGGATGGAGCTGACCACTACCGGCCACATAACCGCCGAGCAGGGTCACGGTTTCACCCGGCAGAGGCAGACCGGCGTTCTCCAGGAGCATCGCGCCGAAGATCACGCCGTAGCCCCAGCGCACCAGCCAGTCGCGCAGGGTTTCAAGACCCGGAGAAAGCTCAAGCAGGCCGGGTGGCAACAACATCGCGTGGGGGGACGGTCCATCAGCCAAAGACAACCCTATGGCCCGCACCGCCAGGCCGAAGGTGGGGATCGCCGCTCCCTGCCGGTGCCAGGCGACACAGCCAGGAGAGGGATCAGAGATGGCCGGTCCAGAGCCAGCGGCGGAAATGGAGCTTGTTGCGCAGGGGGCCGGGCCAGGTGAAGCGGGGAATCGCCAGGCGGGGGGTGTCGAGGGTGATCGGTTGGGCATCCACCGTGGCCACCTGCACGTAGTGGCGGGAGCAGAGTTCGACGTCGCCGCCCTGGTAGCTGTTGAAGGGGTAGGAGAAGGCCCGCGGGGCTTTGCCCATCACCCGTTCAATCTCCTGGCGGGAGCGGACCAGCTCGGCCTCAAAGGCTTCCTGATCGAGGCACTGGCGGGGATAGTGGTGATGGCCGTGGCTGCCGATCTCATGGCGGGCGCGGCGGGTGGCCTGGAGGTCGGCCGCGGTGGGATAAAGCTCCCGGGCCAGGCGGGCCAGTTCCTCGCCAGCCCCGGCGCGGGCCGTGGCCTCGGCCAGCAGCTCCTCCACCGCGGCCATCGGTTCGGCCTGGCGCAGGTGGGCCACCAGGGCATCGCCGACCAGCCCCCGACTAGCCGGAAGCCGCTCATGGGCGAGGGCCTCAAGGGCCTGGGCCAAATCTGGATCGTGGGCATGCCAATAGAGGCTGTGTTCCCAGATCAGCGAGGGAGCATCGATGAGAGCGGTGGACTGAAAAAGCACACCACAGATATCGAGCCACTCGAGCACACCGGTAGCACTGGTGTACATATCGCGCAGGCAATCATCAAAGCTGACAATCACACCAAATTGATTACGACGCGGAAAATAGCCGTGCCGCAGATCCGAGAAGGTGAGGAAGTGGGCCCCCTGCTTCTTCAGAAAACTGAGCTCATTGAGCAGGGTTCCCGGTGGGATCGGCGGGACGCCGAAACGGTCGAGAAAGGGGACTCGACCGGGATGGTCAACGCGGTGATAAAGCAGGCAGAGCACCTTGCCGTTCAGCCGCCGGCGCCAGTAAGGATCGAACGGGGGCAGAAAGAGCAGGTCCTTGGCGCGATTCGCCACCCGGCGCAGTGGAGCCGCCATCAGCCTGGCCCCCCAGTGGCGTCCACTAGCCGCACCGCTGCATCACGCACCTCGCGATCGGCGAGGTACTCGGCCAGCAGCCCCCCTTCCAGCCTGCGGTTCGCCTCCAGCCGCTGCCACGGTTCGTAGCGGTAGCCGGTGCGCTGCAGGAAGAGCTTGCCCTTCTCCCACTGGGGTACCCGCGCCGCCCTCCCCTCCACCAGCTCCCGAGCCCCCTCAAGCAACAATTCGATGCCCACGTGGAAGCTGCGCACGTCGATGGTCTCGAAGTTATCGCCGGGCTCCAACGGCACTTGAGCGGAGCGAATGATGTCGCCGCTGTCGATGCCGGGATCGATGTGGTGAACCGTGACCCCCACCAGTTCCGGGTGACCTTCAAGGATCATGTAGAGGTTGCAGTTAGCGCCGCGGGAATAAGGAGATAGGCCGGTGTGGAGGTTCACAATCCCGTGGCGCAGGAGCGGCTTCAGGGCCAGCACCGGTTCCCGCAGGAGCTGGGTGCCATTCACCAGCACGAGGTCGGGGGCGAGGCGCTCCAGAAAGGCCACCGTCTCCGGTCCATTGATGGCATCGGTATGCAGCAGCGGCACGGTGGGCGGAATGGAAGGTTCCTTCCCCTGGGGGCGGAACAGGCGATCCTGCAAGGCGCGGCCCAGCCGTTCAAAGGGCGGCAGGGCCCGCCGCGCCTGGATCTGTCGCAGCAAGGCCCTCGGATCGCGGTAGCGCTTCAGCCGGGCCAAGCGGCCCTGTCGGGCGGAGGCGGGCGGATGCTGCAGCACCACCCCCACCAGATCGAACATCTGACTGGCCCGCTGCACCAGCCAGCGCTGGTAGAGGCCGTCGCAGCAGAGCACCACAACCCGGGTGGATGGGGTGCCACCCCCAGAGGGCGCGCTCTCCGGGGATCCGGGATCTGACCCTGGAGCGTGAAGGGAACCCATCCTGAAACGAAGCTGGCAGGATTATCACCGGATCGGGCTGCCGGACAGCCGCAACCTCGCCATGGCCGTGCGTGATGTCCTGCTCAGCGGCGATCCACGCCTGCGCCAGCCGAGCCGGGCCGTGCCCGCGAGTCAGTTCGGCAGCGAGACCCTGTTGGCGCTTGTGCAGGACCTGCGCGACACCATGGCCGCCCGTGATGGTGCCGGTCTGGCCGCGCCCCAGATCGGGGTGCCCCTGCGGGTGGTGATCTTCGGCATCAGCCGCAATCCGCGCTACCCCCAGGCACCCACGATTGCGGAAACAGTGCTGGTGAATCCGGAGGTCAACCCCCTGAATCCGGAGCTGGAAGCCGGAGAGGAGGGCTGCTTGAGCGTGCCAGGGTTGCGGGCTGCGGTGCCGCGCTGGCGGCGGGTGCGCTATGCCGCCTTCACCCCCAGCGGTGAACCACTGGTGCGGGAGGTGGAAGGGTTCCATGCCCGGGTGGTGCAGCACGAATGCGATCACCTGGCGGGCATCCTGTTCACCGATCGGCTGGGCTGAGGCTGCTGCGGCAACCGTTTCATCCCTTCAGCCCTTCGATTCAGCCCTTTGATCCCTTGGAGAGCTCAGCGCAGGGAACCACGGCGGCGGAGCTCCAAAACTGGCACGGCAGGTTTGTCGCTGCAGTGATCAGCGACCCAGCAAGGCTTCTGAACGGCGAGGCAGAGGCGCGCAGTTACAAACACAGGCAATCATCCGGCTTCACTATCATTTTGGCCACAAAGATTGTGACGACTGCAACAGAATCAGATAACCGGATATGGTTATACGATGCTCACCAAACAGCCTTCGCGTTGTCTCCGTGACCGCTGACTCCGCTCCATTGCCTCCGCGTGCCACACCCAGCTGGTGGGTGCGCGGCGACCTTGATGGCTTCCTGGGATTGGCCCTGGACAACCTGATCCAGATCCTGCTGATCGTGTCGCTCTGCCGGGGGGTGCTGGGCTATCCCGACGCCCTGATCTTCGGGGCGATCCTGCCGGCCACCGGCATCAGCCTGGTGGTGGGCAACGTGGCCTATGCGGTGCAGGCCCACCGGCTCGGCCGTGCCGAGGGCCGAGCCGATCGCACCGCCCTGCCCTACGGCATCAACACGGTGAGCCTTTTCGCCTACGTGTTCCTGGTGATGCTGCCGGTGAAGCTGGGAGCCCTGGGCCAGGGGGCCGATGCGGCCACGGCGGTGCGGCTCTCCTGGCAGGCCGGCCTGATCGCCTGTCTGGGGTCCGGGCTGATTGAGGCCGGTGGCGCCTTCCTGGTGGGTGGGCTTCGGCGCTGGCTGCCCCGGGCGGCCCTGCTGGCCACCCTGGCGGGCATCGCCCTGGGCTACATCGGCCTGGGGTTCCTGCTGCGCACCTATGCCGAGCCGGTGGTGGGCCTGGCGGTGCTGGCGGTGATCCTGTTGGCCTACTTCGGCTCCGTGCGGCTGCCCCTGCCGGGAGGGCTGCTGGCGGTGCTGGTGGGGGTCGCCCTGGCCTGGGCCACTGGGCTGATCAAGATCGACCCCGCCACCTGGCAAAGCAATGTGAGCCAGGTGGGCCTGCACCTGCCCGTGCCCCAGCTTGGTGAACTCTGGGCGGGTCGCCAGCAGCTGCTTCCCTGGCTGGGGGTCACGATCCCGATGGGACTGTTCAACGTGCTCGGCTCGCTCCAAAACCTGGAGAGCGCCGAATCCGCCGGCGATGCCTATCCGGTGAAGAGTTCACTGCTGATCAATGGCCTCGGCACGATCGCCGCGGCCGTGCTCGGCTCCTGCTTCCCCACCACGATTTACATCGGCCATCCGGGCTGGAAGGGGATGGGGGCCCGGATCGGCTACTCCTGGCTCAACGGGGTGGTGATGGGTCTTGGCTGCCTGCTGGGGTTGTTCGGGGTGCTGGGCCAGCTGATCCCGATCGAGGCCGGCATGGCGATCGTGCTCTACATCGCCCTGGTGATCGCCGCCCAGGCGTTCCAGGCCACCCCATCGGCCCATTCCCCCGCCGTGGCCTTGGGCTTGTTGCCGGGCCTGGCGGGCTGGGGATCGCTGCTGCTGAAGGCGGGCCTGCGGGCCGGGGGAGCCGGCACCCCGGCCCAACCCTTCAGCGCGGCCTTGCTGCCCCCCCTGGAGCAGGCCGATGTGTGGGCCTCCGGCGCCTTTGCCCTGGAGCAGGGGCAGATCGTGGCGGCCATGCTTTTGGCCTCCATGCTCGTGTTCGTGATCGAGCAGCGCTTCCGGGCCGCCGCCGCCTGCGCCCTGATCGCGGCGGCGGGCTCCTGGGTGGGCCTGCTCCATGCCTGGCGCTTCACGGCGGCCGACACCGTGCTCGATCCGGGCTGGGGCCACGGGGCCTCCTGGGCCCTGGGCTATGGGGCCATGGCGCTGGTGTTCCTGCTCGGCTGGTGGGGCGGTCGGCGGCCCCGGTCCTGATCAGCGGCTAGAACGCGCAAGGCCGCTCCTGTCAGCCATGTTCCCCGGTCTCCCCCCTTCCATGCCCCCAGCCGTCGCCACCAGAGCTCCTCGCAGCCGCAACCAGCGCCGGTTGAAGCCGGTGGTGGTGCCGGGCCTGCTGGCGATCCTCAGCCTGGCTCCGGGAGCAGCCGGGGCGGCCCCCGGAGCTCCGACGGCCGCCCGGCCTGCCCGGCGGGCCACCACGCTGCTGGCGAAACCAGCCGCACCGGTGCAGTGCGCCGCGCCGCGAGCCGGCCGCTACGTGGTGATGGGGGATGGCGTGGCTCAGAAGGACCCGGTGGCGCGGATCCTGCAGGAAACCTGGAACCCCGATGGGACCATCAGCGGCATCCGACTGGAACGCCGCGGCCGCATCTACCGGGAGGTGGCCTACACCGGCCGCTACCGCTCCCTCTCCCTCTGCCGCGCCGGCATCGAGCGCACCTACGACAGCAACATCAGCACCAGCCAGGCCGTGCTGGATGCGTCCGGGAGCCCCCGCTACTCGCTCGGCACCCTGCCCGATGTGGTAGTAGTGTCCCGCTGGTTTGCGCAGGGAAGCGGAGCCTGCCGCGCCTCCCTGCTGGATGGCACCGTGCTGAGCATGCAGCAAGGCCGCAACTGGAAAGACGGCCTGTGGCGGCCCAATGCCGTGATCCAGAACGAGCGCTGGCGCGCCGGCAGCGTGCTGGGCATCGCCATCTCCAGCTACGGCCCCCGCATCGAGGAGGCCACCTACAGCGGCACGATCACGGTGGACGCCGACTGCCTGGCCACGGTGAAGCAGACCGATTCGCTCGGGGTGGCGTACAACTACCGCGCCGTGGTGCTCGCGGATGGCTCCGGATATCTATATCTCCAGACCGATCCGGACAACCTCACGGTGGGGTTTTTGGAGCATGAGCGAGTAAGAGCCGAAGCCGCTGCTCAGCGTTGAAGCCCGTCAGCAGGAGCGGCCCGCAAGCAGATCAGCGCCGCCTGCCCCGACACCGCCCCTCCTCCCCCGCCGATGGCCGCCGCCCCTCTCCCCGCTGAGCCATCCCGCACCAGCGGCGCGTTGCCGGACGCCAACGCTGGGGCTGAGCCCGCGCGGACCATCAGCCTGCGGCGCCCCGACGACTGGCACGTGCACCTGCGCGATGGCCCCCTGTTGCAGGCGGTGGCGCCAGCCACGGCGCGCTGCTTCGCGCGGGCGATCGTGATGCCCAACCTTTCGCCGCCGATCACCACCGTGGCGGCGGCGGTGGCCTACCGGGAGCGCATCCGCGCCGCCGTGCCCGATGGGCTGGGCTTCACGCCGCTGATGACGGCCTATCTCACCGACACGATCGCGCCTGCCGAGCTGGAGCGGGGCCAGGCCGAAGGGGTGTTCAGCGCCTGCAAGCTCTACCCCGCCAACGCCACCACCAATTCGGCGGCCGGCGTGAGCGACTTGGCGAAGCTCACCGCCGTGTTCGAAACCCTGGAGCGGATCGGTCTGCCCCTGCTCATCCACGGCGAGGTCACCGACTCGGAGATCGACATCTTCGATCGCGAGGCTGTGTTCATCGAGCGGCACCTTGAGCCCCTACTGCGCCGCCATCCGGGGCTGAAGGTGGTGTTGGAGCACATCACCACCACCGAGGCCGCCGACTTCGTGCGCAGCGCTGGAGCCAACCTGGCGGCCACGATCACGCCCCACCACCTACACATCAACCGCAACGCCATGTTCCGCGGCGGCCTGCGGCCCGATTTCTACTGCCTGCCGGTGGCCAAGAGGGAACGCCACCGCCTCGCCCTAGTGGCCGCCGCCACCTCGGGGAATCCGAAGTTCTTCCTGGGCACCGATTCGGCCCCCCACCCGCGCCAGGCCAAGGAGGCGGCCTGCGGCTGCGCCGGCATTTACAACTCCCCCTTCGCGATCGAGAGCTACGCCATGGTGTTCGAGGCCGAGGCCCAGCTCGGGCGGCTCGAGGCCTTCGCCAGCGAGCACGGTCCGCGTTTCTATGGCCTGCCCCTCAACGGTGATTCGATCACCCTGGTGCGGGAGGCGCACACCGTGCCGCCACGGATCCACGCCAACGATGCCGCCGGGGTAGCCACCACCCTGGTGCCCTTCCATGCCGGGGCCGTGCTGCCCTGGCGGCTTGCCGATCCGTTGGCCCTTGATCGAGGAGGGGAGGCCCCAGTGGAAACTGGGGGGCGCTGAGCTTCCGCCGTGGCCGATTCAACGCCGCTGCCCCAACCCACCAACGGCGCCAAAGCGGGGGACGCTGCCGTCCCCGCCCCCGCCACTGCGGCGGCTCCCCCAACCCCTGCTCCCCAGCCCCTGCACACCCTCCTGCGGGGCGAGGCCCTGCTGAATGAGCCCCTACTGAACAAGGGCACCGCCTTCAGCCGTGAGGAGCGCAGGGCCCTGGGCCTCGAAGCCCTGCTGCCGTGGCAGGAGGAAAGCCTCACTGAGCAGGTGGAGCGCTGCCGGCGGGCCTTTGAGGCGATGGGCAGCGATCTAGAGCGCTACGCCTACGCCCAGAGCCTGCGGGAACGGAACCTCACCCTCTTCCACCGCTTCCTGGCCGACCACATCGAGCTGGTGATGCCGATTGTCTACACGCCCACGGTGGGCCGGGCGATCCAGCAGGCGAGCACCACCTACCGCAGCCCCAGCAAGGGGGTGTACCTGGCGGCGCCCCAGCAGGAGCGGCTGGTGGAGCTGTTGCGCCAGGCCTGCGGCGATCGGCCGCCCCAGCTGCTGCTGGTGACCGACGCCCAGGGCATCCTCGGCATCGGCGACCAGGGGGTGGGCGGCATCCACATCTGCCAGGGGAAGCTGGCCGTCTACACCCTCTGCGCCGGGCTGGATCCGGCGGCGGGGCTGCCGGTGATGCTGGATGTGGGCACCGATCGGCCCGATCTGCTCAGCGATCCCGCCTATCCGGGGCTGCAGCAGCCGCGGCTGCAGGGCGCCGCCTACGACGCCTTCCTGGAGGCCTTCATCAGCGCGGTGGAGCAGGTGTGCCCGGGCGCTTTGGTGCACTGGGAGGACTTCGGCGCCTCCAATGCCCGCCGCGTGCTCGATGGCTTCCGCCACCGCATCGCCAGCTTCAACGACGACATCCAGGGCACCAGCGGCGTGGCGGCCGCGGCGATCCTGGCGGGCCTACGGGGCCTGGGGCGCTCCTTGGCCGGGGAGCGAATGGTGATCTTCGGGGCCGGCAGCGCCGGCTGCGGCATCGCCGAACGGCTGCAGCGCCTGCTGGAGCAGGCCGGTCTCACGCGCCAGGACGCGGCCGCCCGCATCTGGCCGATCGATCGTTTGGGCCTGGTGCACGAGGGGCTCGCCGAGCGCAGCGAGGCCGTGGCGCCCTGGGTGAAGAGCGCCGCCGATCTAGCCGCCGTGGGCCTGCCGGCCGGCGATGGCGGCCAGGGCCCGGGGCTGCAGGCGGTGATCGAGGCGGTGCAGCCCGGCGTGCTGATCGGCACCTCCACCCGTGCCGGCGCCTTCGACCAGGCGGTGGTGGAGGCCCTCTGCCGGGGGGTGGAGCGGCCGATCGTGCTGCCCCTCTCCAATCCCACGCACCTGGCGGAGGTCACCCCGGAGAACCTGCTGCGCTGGAGCGATGGCCGAGCCCTGCTGGCCACCGGTAGCCCCTTCGCACCCGTGGCCACGGCCACAGGGGAGCGGCTGATCGGCCAGTGCAACAACTGCTTCGTGTTTCCCGGCCTGGGCTTCGCCGCCATGGCGGTGGGTGCAACCCAGGTGAGCGAGGCGATGATTGACGCCAGCATCGAGGCCCTGGCCGGCGCGATCCCGGCCTCATCGGATCCGGAAGCGGCCCTGATGCCCCCCCTTTCGCGGGTGCGGGCGGTGTCCGAAGCGGTGGCGGATGCGGTGGCCCTCGCCGCGGTGGCTGAGGGCCTGGCCGCGCGGGCCCGTACCCCCGCCGAGGCCCGCGAGCGGCTAGCGGCCTGCCGCTGGGAAGCGGAGTACCGGCAGATTCTGCCGGGTTGAATGGGGCAAGACTGCGGCGCCCTCCTGCCTGCTGGACCCCGGCGGATGCCTGCAGCGCCAACGTCAGCCCCTTCGAGGCGAACCCTGCTCCGGTGATGGTGTGCCTGAACCTCCTGGCTCGGCTCAGCCGCCCGGCTTGGAGCAGCAAGCCCGCCTAATCACTAAAAGCTGTGTCGCACCCTCGCGCTGGCCCGGGGGCAGGGAGTAGCACGGGCCCAGCGAACCCCGCGCGATGGGCTTCTTCATTCAGCTCACCGACGCCATCGCCGAGCGCCAGTCGCTGCTGGTGACCGGTCTCGACCCCAATCCCGAGATGCTGCAGAGCTGGGCGCACCGCCGCGGCATGGGCGGGCGCTCCTTCCTGTCGCAGGCGCGCCACTGGATCAAGGCGGTGATCGAGGCCACCGCCGACCACGTCTGCGCCTACAAACCCAGCCTGGGCTTCTACCAATCGCTCGGGCCGGTGGGCCTGGAGCTGCTGCGGGAGGTGCGGGAGCTGGTGCCGCTTGACATCCCCCTGATCGTGGATGCCAAACACGGCGATCTGAACAGCTCCTCGGCCCTGGCCTCCTATCTCTTCCGCGACCTCGGCGCCGACGCCGTGACCCTCTCGCCACTGGCGGGTCAGGACATCGCCGCGCCCTTCCTGCTCTACCCCGACAAGGCGGTGGTGGTCACCTGCCACAGCTCCAACCCCGCCGCCCGGATCCTGCAGCACCACCCCAACGAGAGCGACCCCCTTTACATCCGCATCGTCCAGGAGTGCCAGCGTTGGGGCACGCCGGATCAGCTGCTGCTCGAGGTGGGCACCAGTGACCCGGCGGTGCTGGCCCGGGTGCGCCAGGAGGCGCCGGAACGCTTTCTGATCCTGCGCAGCCTCTGGGGGGAGGAGGACCGGCTCGATGCCCTGCTGGAAGCGGGCCTCAGCCCGGCGGCCGATGGGTTGCTGCTGCCCCTGCCCCAGAACCTGCTGGTGGAGGACGACATGGCGGAGCGAGCCGAGCGGCTCAAGCGCCGCATCGGCGAGCGGCGGGATCGCTGGCTCGAGCGGCGCCCGCGGGAGGGGGAGGCCTGCAGCCTGTGGCTGCCGGAACCCCGCGGCGCAGCGGTCGGAGCGGCCAGCCCACCAGCAACGAAACCGGGAACAGGGCCCGGCCAGGCCAAGGCCGAAGCCAACAGCATGGATCAGCTGATCCTCGATCTCTTCGACATCGGCTGTCTGCTATTCGGCGATTATGTGCAGGCCTCAGGCGCCGTGTTCAATTACTACATCGATCTGCGCCAGATCATCTCCGATCCGAATCTGTTCCACCGCGTGCTGCATGCCTATGCAATCCTGCTGGAGAAGCTGCATTTCGATCGAATCGCCGGCATTCCCTATGGCGCCCTTCCCACGGCAACCGGTCTGTCGCTGCAGCTCCACAAGCCGCTCATCTATCCCCGCAAAGAGGTGAAGGCCCATGGGGCACGCCGCCTGATCGAGGGTGATTTTGTTGAGGGGGATCGGGTGGTGGTGGTCGATGACATCCTGATCACCGGGGGAAGTGTGCTGGAAGGTATCGGCAAGCTGGAAAGTTCAGGGCTGGTGGTGGAGAACGTGGTGGTGTTCATCGACCATGGCGGCGCTGCCGACCGCAGCGCCCGCCAGCGCTTGGAGCAGGCGGGCTACCGCTGCCATGCCGTGCTCGACATCCGCAGGATCACGGCTGTGCTGCACCGGGCCGGCCGGCTCAGCAATGCCCAGGCGGCCGTGCTGGGGGAGGAGGTGCTGGCCACCTCGTAGACTGGTTGCCGTGCCCCCGCATCCCCCGGGCACTCTCCCTCCCATGACGGCATCCCCTGCCGACCCCCCCACAATCGGGGAGCTTGAGGCCAAATATTCCCTCTACTGCAAGGCCATGCGCCTGCTGCTCAAGGAGGGCCGCAGCATGGACGCCATCCGCCGCACGGTGTGCTGGAGTCGTCTGGAACAACTCCACATCTGCCTGCCGAGTCGTTACAAATCTCCCGACTATCTCTATGTGGTTCTGAAGCGGGATCTCAGCTGATTCAGGCTGCGGCCATCCAGCCCCCCGCCCGCGCGGAGGCTCTGGGGATCGACTGGAAGCTGGAACCACCATCCTTGCGACTCAGCACCGGCGCCGCCGATCTGCTCACCCGGGCTCAGCACCGGCGCCGCCGATCTGCTCGCTGCGGCTCCGGCCCGGACCATCTGCCGAAAGCCCCATCAACATGGAAGACATGGGGCCCGGAGGAATGCCATGCAGCCAAAGCCGCCCCTTTGGAGAGATCGCACGGCGGCGGGCCGCGAGCTCGCCGAGCGCTGGGCCGACCTCAAGGGCCGGAACGACACCCTGCTGATCGGACTGCCCCGGGGAGGGGTGGCGGTGGGGGCGGCGATGGCGGAGGGGCTGGGGCTGCCCATGGCCACCTGGGCGGTGCGCAAGATCACCGATCCCAGCTGGCCGGAGGTGGCGATCGGGGCGGTGGCCCCCGGGGGCGTGGTGCTGTGGGGGCCCCCCGAGCAGACCATCGGCCTCAGTCACCAGCAGCGCAGCCAGCTGGTACGCCAGCAACAGGCCGAACTGCTGCGCCGACAGAGCCGCTACGGCGACCCCGATCCCCGCAGCCTGGCCGGACTCCATCTGGTAGTTGTGGACGACGGCATCGCCACCGGCCTCACGGCCAGGGCCGCCCTGCTGTCGCTGCGCCGTCTTGGTCCGGCCTCCTTGGCTCTAGCGGTGCCGGTGGTCGATCGGAGGCTGGTCACGGAGCTTGAGGCCTTGGTGGAGCGGCTGGAGATGCTGGCGGTGGTGCCGCATCTGCAGGCGGTAGGGCCGTGGTACGAGCGCTTCGAGCAGCTGGATGACAGCGCCGTGATCAAGCTGCTGGCCAGGGCCGGGCAGCTCACCGGAGCGGGCCGCCGGGGAGGCATTGAGTCTTAGGAGAACGCTGAAACGGCCCGTGGCCGCCCAGCCCAATTCCGCTCAGCACTCCCCAAGTCTGAGGTTGTGAACCTCGGGCATCACGCTTGACGATCGGCAAACGTTTGAATGTCTGCTGTTGCAAGTGAATGT
>Ga0315905_10000718_pt1 | contig 36143 bp, 40 predicted proteins | sample LakEriMetagenome_5_FD_203522 | JGI IMG/M metagenome (GOLD analysis project Ga0315905, IMG submission 203522) | Freshwater fungal communities from buoy surface, Lake Erie, Ohio, United States - Buoy 4 MA121 | ecosystem: Environmental > Aquatic > Freshwater > Lake | place: USA: Lake Erie, Ohio... | reverse complement strand
TTTCCGTAATAAAACTCAGATGCCCCGCTAAACCAGGGGTCAGTTGATCGGGATGATACCGCCAACCCCAATTACCTTCCGCCGTGCCGGGTAAGTTCATGCGAGCATCATTGCCCAAACCTAAAATATCCTGGAGGGGAAAAATGGCCACATTAGCCACAGAACTCGATGCCAGACGAATCAAACTCCATTGAATACCTTCGCTACAGACACAGCCGAGGTAATTAATCACCGTTTGCTGCTCCTCTGGCGATCGCCCGTCAAACCAACCCACAGTGGTGTCATTGTCGTGGGTTCCCGTATAAACAACGGCATTGCGATTGGCGTAATTAAAAGGCAAGAAAGCATTGGCGCGGTCGGAATCAAAAGCAAAATGTAGAATTTTCATCCCCGGAAAGCCAAAATCATCCCGCAGAGCTTCCACTTCCGGGGTAATAACGCCCAAATCTTCGGCCACAATCGGTAAATTGTCCCCCAAACGCTCCCGCAAAACCTGGAAAAATTCCCGCCCCGGTGCTGGATACCAGTCCCCATATTGAGCAGTGGTTTCTCCTTCGGGGACGCCCCAATAGGATTCAAAACCCCGAAAATGATCGACACGCACAATATCTAAATATTGCAACAGGGCTTTAAAGCGATTCACCCACCAGGCAAAATCGGTGCTTTGCAAAGTTTCCCAGTTATAAACCGGGTTGCCCCAGAGTTGGCCGGTTTCACTGAAATAATCCGGCGGCACACCGGCCATCATGGCTGCTTCTCCCGTTTCGGGGTCAAGACAAAAGTTTTCAGGATTAGCCCACACATCCGCACTGTCATGGGCCACATAAATGGGCAAATCACCAAAAATGGCGACATGGCGTTGGTTGGCGTATTGCTTCACCGCTTGCCATTGCCGAAAGCCAATAAATTGAACGAATTGATGGTACAAAATTTCGGTTTTAAGCCGTTGGCTCCAAGTGGCCAGGGCTTCTGGTTCCCGCCAGGCGATCGCCTTATCCCAGGTATGCCAACCGGCTCCGCCATGGGCTTCTTTGAGAGCCATAAACAGGGCATAATCTGTGAGCCAATCCGCTTGGGCTTCACAAAAGTCGTCAAAGGCTTGTGTCAAATCTGGGTCAGGGCGACTCGTAAAACTGGCAAAGGCCTGTTTGAGTAATTGAGATTTGTAGGCGATCGCCGCATCATAATCTACGTAGGGCGTATTAAATTCAGGAGCGTGATCAAGGCTGTCGGCGAATAACAAACCCACTTCTACCAACTTCTCCGGGCTGATCAACCAAGGATTAATGGCCAAGGCCGAATAGCAGAGGTAAGGGGAATTACCATAACCCGTTGGCCCCAGGGGTAAAATTTGCCAAATAGATTGATCAGAATCGGCTAAAAAATCGATAAATTGAAATGCCCCCTCTCCCAAGTCTCCGATGCCGTAGCGACTGGGTAAGGATGTAGGGTGGAGTAAAATACCGCTACAGCGTTGATTTAGCATAGAGTCCTGGGGCGAGAAGATTGTTCCAGATCTACCACATTAGGCGGGGGGGAAGAAATCCTTAAAAATACTTATTGGGGCGGAATTTGTCAACGGATGATAACGGTGATCCCGTCGCCATTAAACCGTTTTAACGGGCTCTTTCACTGCTTCGAGGGCCAGGGATTGGGGCGAAAAACGGGTGAGAAATTGCCAACTCAGATAGAGGACTAAGGTCAACATATAGGCCACCAAAGAGAACCAAAGCCAATTATTACTGTGTTGCCACACCGCCAGCCCTAAACAGGGTAAATAAACCCCGATAAAGGCAATTAGAACGCCATTTCGTAAAGGGCTTGAGGCTTTTAGCCCGATAAAATAGCCCTCCAACATAAAGGCTAAAGCGGTAACTTCTAACAACGGCACTAACCAAATACTGTATTTCCGGAGGCTGGCATTGATCTCGGCGTGGTTGGTCAATAGCCCAAATAAGGGGTCAGGAAAGGCGATCGCCGTTAGGGCAAAACCGAGGGCCATTAATAATGTCGTCGCCACAGAAGTCAGCAACACGGGGGATAGCAAATGATAATCCCCCTTACTCTTAAAATTTCCCGTCAAGGTTTGATTGGTCATGCCCACCCCTTGGATCGTGAACTGACTCAAAAGCGCAATCTGCAACAACAACCCATTTTGGGCTAACACTTCCGTCCCGAAACTAGAACTAACATTGGTAAACAACGCATAGGTGGTAATCAGCAACAAAAACCGAATCAAAATATTGCCCTTTAAGGCGATCGTCTCTTTCAATGCCTGCCAATCCGATAATTCGGCGATCGCCGCTTTGACCGTTTCCCCGTGGGCAGACCAAGCAATGCACACTAGACCCAATGCCAAAGCCAAATACTGACTCATCGCCGTTGCCCAACCAGCCCCTTGGCTGGCCCACCCCAAACGGTTAATCATCCAATAATCCAAGCCCACATTGGAAAAATTGGCCACCAAAGAAATCAAAAACACCAAACCATTGCGTTCTTGCCCCAATAACCAGCCCAAAATCACAAAATTGAGCAGCACCGCCGGAGCCCCCCAAATCCGGGCATAAAAATAATCTGCCCCCGATTGCTCTACCCCTGGAGCCCCTGTCAGCAGAGCAAATCCCAATTTTTGCAACGGATACTGCAACGCCAAAATCCCTAGCCCTACCACCAACGCCACCAACGCACTCCGTAACCCCGCCACCCAAACTTGCACCGCATCCTCTTGTCCTACCGCCTGGGCCGTCAACGCTGTGGTGCTGGTGCGTAAAAACTTTAAAACCCGATAGAGATAGTCAAATAAAATTGACCCTAAAATCACCCCCGCCAAGTACTGAATATCCGCCAAGTGTCCCAAAAAAGCCGTATCCACCAGTCCCGCCAAGGGAACCATCATGTTGGATAAAACCGAAATCGTGGCTAAACGAAAAAAGCGGGGCAGAAATTGATAGTTATTCGGCAGGGCAATGGTCATACCAGACAAAAAAGTTAAAACGAAAAATATGAGTCAAAACTACTTTCATCATAATTAAAAAATCAATCTAAGGAATCCGTTGGCCAAGGATTGGTTAATCAGTATTTTTATTGCAAATGACGAAAGATATTTAAGCTTATATGATTTTAATTCAATGGGACAGGGCAACCCGAAGAATTAACATTTTTGTTAAAATATTAGCCGCATTCGTTGGGGGAATTTTAGGTTTCTTGGGAAGAAATTTACGCCGGGCTTTACTGATAAAATTTTGAGGGAATGTTAATTTTTGTGTTTTCAAGGACGGTGTTGGCAGCGCCTGAATCAAAACATAATCCAGTAATTTTAGGAGTACGTCAGGGGGAATAAGCTCATCGAGCCTACTATCTTGACTTTTAATCAATGATCGGATGAGAGACTTATGTTTTATGCATTCCGTTCTCAAATCCAAATAATAATTGCCAGAGGATGTGGCGCGGGGTATTGAAAAAAGTTCTGGATAGCGATTGATAACAGTATGGCGGTAAAGAAATTTGTTTTTGCGTAATGGCAATGGGACAGAACCAATGAAATTAAGTATATCGTTATCAAGTAGAGGGTTGCGAACATTTCCATATTGGCCTGGATAACTTTCTCGATATGGCAAGATCCAGTTGGCAGTAATTTCATTGAGTTTTAATAAAAATTGAGCATCGTGCAAATTAGTCGTTGGAGGGCAGTTTTTTATCATTATCTTTATATCCTCAGCTAAGGTATTTTTAAATTCTTCATATAGGTCATTAGTCAAAAAAGAGGATAGAAGGGAAAGCCGATCAAAGCTGAAAACTTGGAGACTGGCAAGCAAATCAAAGACATCACTTAATGTATAACTTTCTCCCATTCCAATACACTCATCACCAAAAAAGAAAGCGGGATGCTCCGTTGATGAAAATTTTGTTCTTAGGGTTTGCCAGGCATCTGGTTCAGAACAGGGCGAACATAATTCGTTGCCTACGGATTGTTGGGCATTATTAACAATAAAGTCAATAAAATTTCCTGTATAACTTTCTACTAATTCAAATGAGTAGCCCACTTTTTCAGCCATTAAGCTTGCTTGATAAGCATCACTACCTGGTTGGGGGATGCCACGATCGAAGGCAAAACATGATACCTGTGACAATTGTAATTCATAGGCAAAAATCCCTAAAATTGTCGTTGAATCATATCCAGCACTGAGGGATAAAACAGGAGTCGAATTATCATAAAGTCGTCGTTTTACTGACTGAATGAGTAACTCAGATAGTTCTATTTCTAACTGTTTTTTTGATTTTTTGGAATGATCTAAGTTGATTTTAAGATTCCAATATACTTCAGATTTTATTTCTTCTCTAGACAATTGATGAATGCTAGCTCGCTCAAAAATTGAAATCCCTTTAAACAGCGTTCTATTACACCTCACACTATGATTGGATAGATACCAAGCAATGCCTGTGGGGTCAAGGGGAAAAGTGTCCCAAGGTTGATGAGAAAAATGGGAAGATAGACAATAACTATTTTGATATTGACTATAAAAAACTCGACGAGAATTAATTCTATCAGTGATTAAGAAGACACTGTCCTTAACTTTATCGATAAGTAGAATTGCAAAAGAACCATGAATCTCATTGGCAAAGCGATCGCCATATTTTGCAAACTTATCAGCTAAATATGAGGCTTGGTCTAAACAAGAATAATAAATTTCTCCATGTAGAACAACAATGATATTTGCATCTTTGCTTTTGCCAATTTTAGTCGCTGGAGAACAGCAAATGTCAACAGTCTTTGTCTCGGTATCAACAGAATAATTAGGCTCTTTTCCCGCAATCTTAAGAAATTTTTGATTAATACACTCTTTGGAATTTTCATTACTTTTGAAGTTGATTAAACTCAAAAAAGACGAGCCTACAGAAGATTGAAGCATTGACTAATGATGGACACAGAGGGGAAAGATTTGCTGAGCTACTAACTCGACGCAAGTTGTAGCAGAAAGTTTCGTTTTAGGATCATATTTTTGCCAATGCCATTAAAGAGATTGGTCAGGGTTTGATCAACAAAGCAACACTATAGACGGCAATGCCTTCTTCCCGTCCTGTTGGCCCTAATTTTTCGTTGGTGGTGGCTTTGATCCCAATCAAATCTGGATCAATGTTTAAGGTTTCCGCCAGTCGGGTTTTCATGGCAGTAATGTGGGGCTTGAGCTTCGGTTGTTCCGCCACAATGACGTTATCTAAGTTATTAATTTGCCAGCCCCGCTCCAAAATTAATTGGTGAACTTGGGTCAATAGTTTCAAACTGTCGGCTCCTTTCCATTGGGGATCGGTGGGGGGAAAATAATGACCGATGTCCCCTAAACTCAATGCCCCCAATAAGGCATCCATAATGGCATGGGTCAACACATCAGCATCGCTGTGTCCGTCTAATCCCAATGTATGATCAATTTTTACACCACCTAAAATCAACGGGCGATCGCCGACCAGACGGTGAATATCGTAGCCATTACCAATACGAATTGCAGTCATTTTGATTGTCTCGTTAATTTGTGAATAGATCAGCAATGGTTTCTGTCGATTTTGCTATGGTGGCATAATTTTCAGGGATAAAGGTCGATTTTTTTATGAATGTTGTAGAGCTTCGTAGTCAAATTCAAGGCTATGTTGAACAGCTATCAAACAATAAATTATTAATTGCAGCGGATTTTTTAGCCCATTTAGCACAAGAGGACGGCGAAGATCAAACGGAAAAATTGATAAATATTAGTGGTTTCCAAGATTCTTTTGTCAGAGCCAAGAAAAATATTAATGAAGACAAGGTGATTGCTGTTGAACAATCAAGTGAAAGTATTAGTTATTTGGGTTTCATCAGTATTGATGCTCAATCCTTATCCTTATTTTGAGTCGTCTCCCAAAATATCGGGGTAAAAAGTGGAAAGGTATATGGAGAGATGGTTTGACCAAAGGAGCAGAAAGGAGCTGAGCTAAGAGTAACCAAACTCAAAGCATCGACCTCCCTATGAAAGAGATTAAACGAATTCAGTCAGCCTTGCGACCCCATATCCCGTGGCATGGTGCCCGACTGCCTTTGTAGCGCTATTCCTCTCAAAGCCCATGGTCGTAGAGCCAAAAGCTGATTTCGCTCCGGCTGCGACTTTCTCCGCCGCCCATTCTCTGATCTTTCTTGGCGCCCATCTGACTTTGACCAAGCTTTTCAACTTTTGTCCCCGTACTGAGCTGAACGATAATTGATTCGAGCCAGACCCCGGAGTCGATGGGCTTTAACGGGGTTGTTGGCGGTGGGAAGCGATCGCCCGTTTTGGCCAGGAGAGTGGGGATGTCAATAATTGTTAATAAAGCGCAAAAAAGGACAAGCTGTTGCCTTGTGTAGATTATCGTTACGACCGGGAAAAATTGGGTTACATTTAAGCCAATCACGGTTTACATTAGGTTTAGCCTTGGATGAAGTCCGTTAGCACAATGGACAACAAACGGCGATCGCTCACACAACTAAGTCTATTTAGTTAACTTTTCTTAACTTATATTTTAATTTAATTTTGTCGGTCATTTTTGGTTGAGGAGAATCCTGTAATGGTTAACCGATCTATGCAATCCCTAGGGTTGGGGCTACTTGGTGGCTTAGTTGTGAATGCTGTCATCGGGGCGATCGCCCTAGCAAATCCCGTTGCGCCGTCTGATCCTGCCCCGAACAGGGAAGTGGCAGAAGCGACCTATAACCAGGATTATCAAGATTACAGTCAGTTGCTGGATCAGGTAACCAGTATTAATCAATTCCGGGATGTGTCACCGTCGGAATGGTCCTATGAAGCCCTCAAAAATCTAGTTGAAAATTACGGTTGCATTGTCGGCTACCCCGATCTCACCTATCGCGGCGATCGCCCCTTAACCCGCAATGAATTTGCCGCCGGACTGAGTGCCTGTCTGACCCAGCTAGAGCGGCGGATGATGGACTCGAAGCAACAACTGGGGACGTTTTCCCAAGAGAAGGAACTGGCCGTTGCCCCTGGGGATAGTTTGAATGATGTCTTTACCCGCGCTTTTTATAATTCCACGGGACGATTTTTCGACTTGACCAGTGTATCGGGGCAAGCAAATAAAATTTTTGGTTGGCGTAGTTGGCCCGGTTCCTACTTCGACAACATGATCGCTGAAGATGCAGCCGTTCTGAACGCAGTTTACGATGATGCGTTACAACAACAAACCCAAGGCACACCGCTCCGAACCGTTGATTTAGAGAGCCCCTTTAGCCAATCCTTGCGGGAAACTCCCAATAACACCCGCTTTGGCAATCCTCCCCTACCGCCTCGACGTTCCACTGCCCCCAATTATCCTGTGGGTTATTAGATTTGCCATTCCCCTTGTGTCCTATGCTTTTCACTGCTATTCAGTCGGTTTTGTTGGCCTTGGCACTGTTTATGTGGTCGTTGGCGATCGCCTTGCCCGCCCAAGCCCTGACGGAAATCCCCTTAACGGATATTGACTACAAACCTTGTCCCGCTGAGTTAGCCGAAGGCAATGTGGGGAGCGGATCTATTGACCCGGCCAATTGCTTTTTGGTGACGGGGACTGCCAATAATCGCACGGGCAAAACGGTCTACGATGCCGACGTGTTTGGGAGAATCTATGATGCCGACCACGCACCGGCCATGCAAAACCGTACCCGTTTAGGCAATATTACGGAAATTCCCCCTGGCAAAAGTGAATTTGAAGTTCGCATCAATGTACCGGCCGAACAGCCTTTACCTTTACAACTAGAACAATTTAAAGCCTCAGGGTTTTCTGCTAAAATCCGCAGTCAATCTCTGTAACTAAGTCTTAAAGACTGGCTTTAAATATCAATAAGGTTCTTGACAGGCTGGGAGAGAAGAGTACGATAGGTTTATTGATTTCCCCTTAAATGATTTCAAGCCTTACTCCTTAGTGATTTTTTTTATTATCATCAGCGGTAACCACAAACGCTATGTTTAGCCGTTTTACTAATTTATTTAATCGAAAATCCTCAGGGGTTGGGCTAGAAATCACCCCGGAGCGAATCAATATCGCCCAGTTGTCAGCCCAGGGTCAAAATTACAAACTGAAAAAGTTTGCCAATACCTCGATTCCAGAAGGCATTTTTGAAGAGGGCAAAATCGTTGATTCTCCGGCCCTAGCGGAAATTATCCAAGACTTACTCAACGAAAATAAAATTACCACTAAACAGGTGGCGACGGCAGTGCCGATGCGGGAAGCGATTATCCGTATGTTGCCCGTTCCCGCCGAGTTGGATGAACAGGAATTGCGGGATATGGTCTTAAACCATGAAGCGGCTTTGTATTTGCCCTATCCCAGGGAAGAGGTGGACTTAGATTACCAAAAACTGGGCTTGTTTGAGGACGAAGACGGCATTGAAAAGGTGCAGGTGCTCTTAGTCGCTACCCGCAAAGAAGTGACCGATTCCTATTTGGATACCTTTCAGCAGGCGGGTTTGCAAGTTGATGTGCTGGAAATTAACAGTTTTGCGCTGATTCGGACAATTAGAGAGCAATTACGCGCTTTTGGTTCTAAGGAAGCGGCGGTGCTGATTGATATTGAATTTGATAGTACTGAGATCGCTATTATTGTGGATGGAGTGCCCCAGTTTTCGCGGACGGTTCCCATTGGCACGTACCAAATGCAAAATGCCCTCTCGCGGGCGATGAATTTGCCGCCGTCTCGCAATCCTGAAATTTTGCAGGGGATGACCATTCCGGTGACGCAATTTGATACGTTAAGCACCCAAGGAACGGCGGTTAACCCTGGTATGACGGCTTTGATGCGGGTGATGGGGGAATTGACCGATGAGTTACGGCGGTCTATTAACTTTTATTTGAATCAGAGTGAAGAACTGGAACTGGTTCAATTACTGTTGGCGGGGCCTGGGGGCGGTTTGATTCAGTTAGATGAGTATTTTACCCAGCGCTTAAGCATTCCCACGATTAAGGTTGATCCGTTTGAGTCTTTGATGATTGATTCCGAGCAATCTTTTTCGGCGATTGAACGCCCTAGTTTGGCTACGGTTTTAGGGTTGGGGCTGCGGGAAATTTAAGTTGATTTTCTGTGACAGACGTTGCCCTTGGCACACCGCCAATCATTATCCTTTGAACTACTGCCAACGCCATGCCTTGGTTCCCTTGGAAAAATTCCCATGTATAGCTTAGACGTTAACTTTCTTAAAGACCGCAGCAGTGATGTGACTCGGTCAACTCAGACCTCAACGATCACGCTGAGTGTAGATAATCTCCAAAAACAAATGCCGATGTATATCGGGGCGGGGGTAATGGTTTTGTTGCCGGCCTTGGCTGGATTAGGCATTCTGGTGGTTAATTGGCAAAAGGGAGAAACCCAAACCAATATTCAGCGTTTAGAAGCAGAAATAGCCAAGTTACAAGGGGAGCAGCAACAAATTCAGGCGATCGAAGCAAAAGCGGCCACTGCCCACCAAGAAGCCGATGGGCTAATTAATGTTTTTAATCAAATCAAACCTTGGTCTGCCTTATTTCAAGAAATCACCAATCAACTCCCCTCAGAAGTCCAATTAGAAAGCATCCAACAGGAGGGGGGACAGTTAACTCTGTCGGGCTTTGCGGGCAATTATGGGGCTTTGAATGATTTTCTTTTAACCTTACAGAGTTCCCAATTTTTGCAAGCGGACAAAACCAAACTGATGACCGCAACGGCGGCGGCATTACCAATTACCGGCGAAGGAACTACCTTAGAAAGTGGCGGCGTTGAGGAAGCAGAGACTGAAAAAGGGACATCTACTGTTTTAATTCCGGCGGGGGTGAAATACACCATTCAAACCGTCATTACTGACACCCCCGATAAAGATTTGATGCGAGTGTTAATTCGGAATGGAGCGGCGGGATTAGTGGCCCGCTTTAAATTTTTGGAGCTTAAAGGGGTGTTAGATCGACCCAGTGATGCCCCGACGGCTCCGCCCCCGATCTTGGAGCCCACGCCCGCGGCAGGGGAAGCCCCGCCCCAACCTTAATCGTCGATTTTTTGTTTTTTGTTTTTTGGAGGTGCATGATGACCAGTTACAGCGAAGAGTATTCATCAACAACGACAATTATTGATGAGGAATTTGATGCGAGTGCCGATTATCCCACCGCCTTTGGTATTACCTTTACGCCCCAGGTCAGCGGCATTGCCCTTGGTATCCTTGGGTTGGTGGGAATGGTTTATATTCTTCTCAATTTCTTTTTGCCTGCCTGGAATGATTATCAAAAACTAAAAGGTGATGAAGCGGCAAAACAAGCCCAAATCGATCAACAATCCACGGGGGAGTTAGCGCGGAAAATGGCTAATGCGGAGGTGCAATTACAACAGGCAGAGCGGCGCAAAGCGACGATTTTGGAACTATATGCCAACAGTAAAGATGTGGAAACAATTTTATATAACTTTAATAATTTGTTTACCGCTAGGGATGTCAAACTATTGAGTTTTGTCCCGGATGGAGATCCGGTGGTGATTGGGGATGATACGTTTGGGGCGGATGTAAAAAATCGCTTGAAGCGTCAAACTTACAAGATAGCGATGGCGGGGGGATTCGGAGAAACTCATAATTTAATTCGGGATATTGAGCGGCTACAACCCTTAATTTTGATGAAAAACCTCCAGTCTTCGTTAGTTAAAACTGAATTTCCCGTTAATGTGGTGCGAGAGGGGGAAACGGTTAAAATTCAGCCAGATGGGTCGGATACTCTTAATACGAATATGACGTTGGAGGTCTTTTTGCCCTTGACCCCAGAGGAAATTGCCGCCCTAGCACCGCCACCACCGCCACCGGGGCAGGAGGGTCAAGCAGCTCCACCACCGGCAGAAGGTCAAGCGGCTCCACCACCGGAGGAGAAAAAATGACAAATTCTGGCTAGGGGTCTTACGGTTTCTATATAAGTATTCAATAATTGTTTTTATGTGTGTGAGGAGCAATTCTGTGAAAAATTTTCGGCTTTGGTTAATGACAGAGGTTGCGGCTTGTTTCTTTGTCGCCCTGTCTCCGGTTCAAGCGGAAACTTCTGAGTCTTTTGAAAAAACGTTGGATTCGTTACCGGAATCCCCGACCTTAACTCAAATGGAAACGGCGATCGCCGGGGTAGAGACTGAGTTTACTGGTGTTGATGGGGCTGAATCCTGGCTAAATCCGACTCAAGTGGCGATCGCCGATCCGGTCAGTCAGACAGTCCAAGGTAAACTAGTACCGGATTCGTTGATTAAGGAATTAACGGCATTGTCCACCCAATCTGGTTTAAATTTTCCTGAGCCATCCCAAACCAATGTGGCGCAGATGATGCCCTCCAACCGTCCAGCGCCTCCTCCCCCTGCGTCTGGGCAACAACCGATGTTTCCCAATCCTGAAATTATCATTCAACAGAATGGCGCTCCGGTTCAGCAATCCGGTGGCATGAATCCCACGATTTTGAATCCCCGTATTCCTGTTGCTCCATTGAGGCCTCAAGCTGTACCGCCACCAGTAGGAGATTTGGCAATATCTAATATAAATGCATCTTTTGACATGATTGACCTTGGCCGAGGCGGGCAAGTGATTGTTCCTCGATTGGTTTTACGTGAGGCCCCAGCAAGGGAAGTTCTTGCTGTTTTATCTCGTTACGCTGGGATGAACTTGATCTTTACTGATGGAGAAGGAAAGAATGAATCCACTGGAAATACTCCGTCTACTACAGGCGCAGTTTCGATGGCAAAATCTACAATTACCTTAGACATTGAGAATGAATCAGTCCAAGATGTTTTTAATTATGTATTGATGGCTTCTGGGCTTCAAGCTAGTCGTCGCGGTAACACAATTTTTGCTGGTGCTACATTACAACCCTTAGCTCGAAATATAGTTACCAGAACTATTCGCTTAAACCAGGCTAATGCTCTTGACGCGGCAACATTTCTTAGCACCCAAGGTGCAAGCACTTATGTCTATCGTGAGAATGAGGAAGTAGAAACAACGCTAGAAGGTGGTGGTGCAGGACAGAGTGCTACAGGTGAGGCTGATACACAATTAACAGCCACTCGGGAAGTTAAAAGGACTGACCCTAAAATCATCACACTTGAATTAGAAGAAGAACAGAAAAAGCTTGGAATTCTCGATGGTCTTTCTGTTTCAACAGATGTTCGCCTAAATACAGTGTCATTAGTTGGCGAGCCTCGTGTAGTAGAGGTTGCGACAGCAATGTTAACCCAGCTAGATGCTCGTCGTCGTCAGGTGGCTGTCAATGTGAAAATTGTTGATGTCAATTTGAATAACATTCAGGATTACGACAGTAGTTTTTCCTTTGGCGTTGGCGACAGCTATTTTGTTCAGGATAGTGGTGCTGCTGTTATGCGTTTTGGGGATACGGCTCCTGTTACCCAAGATGTTTTAAATAGTGCAACAGGAAGAATCAGCAATCCTCCAGCGATTCCCAATCCCTTTTCTGGCAGCAATACTTTTATTGACCTAAACAATGGCACGACAATTCCTGGTTATGGCCCTGGGACTTTTACAGTAAACCCCGATGGTAGCACCACATTCGTACCAGGATCGGACGTAGTATTCTTTAATCGAACTGCTGGAGTGTCAGGTAATCCATTCACAACAGGTATTACAGAATTAACTCAAGCAACAGATAATTTTATTACTCGTACTTTAGATCCGGCAACAGGGTTGACCACAACAACTTTTACAAGAGGAACCCTCCCAACAGCAACAAGTTCATTGCCATCTTATTTCGAATATCCCCAAAAATTCCAAGCTGAGATTTTTGCTCAAATACGTAGTGGAAATGCAAAAATACTTACAGATCCAACATTGGTTGTCCAAGAGGGACAAAGAGCGGAAGTTAAGTTAACTCAATCAGTTGTCTCCGGAGTTAACTCTCAGGTTGATCCTCTGAGCGGTGTTCGCACTACGACTCCAGTATTTAGTGACGTAGGGCTGACCCTTTCAGTTGTCGTTAATAAAATTGATGACAATGGTTTTATCACAATGGAGGTTGTTCCGTTGGTTGCATCACCATCAGGAACCCAGCGCTTTGAAAGTGGTATTGGTTCTGTAAATGATATAACCCTCATTAACACTCGCGCTTTAAATTCTGGTCAAGTACGTCTGCGTGATAGTCAGACATTCATATTGTCTGGAATCATTTCCGAGGTTGATCAAACTACTACTAGCAAGGTTCCTATCTTAGGCGATTTGCCTGTAATTGGTGCGTTGTTTCGGTCGTCTACGGATCAAACGGATCGTTCTGAAGTCATTATTCTCGTAACTCCCGCAATTGTTCACGATAATTCTGAAGCTCAATTTGGTTATCGTTATAATCCTGACAAGGAAACAGCTAACTATTTACGCCAGAAAGGGTTCCCGGTTCAAGCCCAACCCTAGTTGCTTTTAACTTTGTCTAATTTTAGATCCTTCTTTCAGTGTGCCTGGGGGAAGGATTTTCTCGTTTTTTTGAAATTGTCACTACTGACCCCTTAAAGCTATCCTGATTAAGGATTCTTAAACCTATGCGCGGCTGTTAAAAATCCATGTTTGATGCCTTAGCCGCACTATGTAGCAGAATCTCTGCGAGATCGCCTCGAAAACGCCGGCCAAAAGCTGTTGCATAAACTTTACTCATCCGTTTACAAATTCTAAAGGGAAATTAACCCATGACCGACCGATTAGACCGTATCGAAGCGTTGATCGAGTCCAATGCCAAAAGCATCGAAGCATTAACTAACCAAGCTAGTCAAGATAGTACCCTGTATCGAAAAGACCGCGCCCATGTTTTTGAATGGATGGCACGATTAGCCGCTGCCCAGGCTGATTTTTATGAAGCCCAAGCCGACTACCTTGATCATTTGCAAAGAATTGATGACAAGCTAACGGAAATCCTGAGTCGAACAACCCCAACGGCTTAAACAAATGGGCGAAATTGTCACCATTAACCCCTTAAAGTTATCCTGATTAAGGATTCTTAAACCTATACTCCGCCGTTAAAAGTCTATGTTTGATGCCTTAGCCGATCGCCTTGAAGACGCCTGGAAAAAACTCCGGGGTCAGGACAAAATTAGTGATAGTAATATTAAAGAGACGTTACAGGAAGTGCGGCGGGCATTGTTGGCGGCGGATGTTAACCTGCAAGTTGTCAAAGGTTTTATCAAAGATATTGAGCAAAAAGCCCTCGGTGCGGATGTCATTAGCGGCGTTAATCCGGGGCAACAATTCATCAAAATTGTTTACGACGAGCTCGTTACTCTGATGGGGGAAAGCAATGTGCCCCTCGCCCAGGCCGACACTGCCCCTACTGTGATCCTCATGGCTGGGTTACAAGGAACGGGAAAAACCACTGCGACGGCTAAATTAGCGCTCTATCTCCGCAAAGAAAAACGCAGCGCCCTGATGGTGGCCACCGATGTTTACCGGCCAGCGGCGATCGATCAACTCAAAACCCTGGGACAACAAATTGATGTGCCCGTCTTTGATCTGGGAACTGGGGCCGATCCCGTGGAAATTGCGCGGCAAGGGGTGGAAAAAGCCAAAGAATTGGGGGTTGATACTGTCCTGATTGACACCGCTGGGCGCTTACAGATTGATCCAGAAATGATGGCGGAATTGGCTCGCATTAAGGCGATCGTTAACCCCGACGATACATTGCTAGTTGTCGATGCCATGACGGGGCAAGAGGCCGCCAACTTAACCCACACCTTCCATGAAGAAATTGGCATTACCGGCGCAATTCTGACCAAATTAGACGGGGATACTCGTGGCGGTGCGGCCCTTTCCGTGCGACAAATTTCCGGTCAACCGATTAAATTCGTGGGGGTTGGGGAAAAAGTTGAGGCATTGCAGCCCTTCTACCCCGATCGCATGGCCAGTCGTATTCTCAACATGGGCGACGTGTTGACCCTGGTGGAAAAGGCCCAAGAGGCGATCGACATTGCCGATGTTGAGAAAATGCAAAACAAAATTTTGCAGGCCAGCTTTGACTTTGATGATTTTATTAAGCAAATGCGCTTAATGAAAAATATGGGTTCCTTGGGGGGATTGCTGAAAATGATCCCTGGCATGAACAAGCTCAGCAGTACCGATATTGAAAAGGGTGAAAAAGAACTAAAACGCACCGAAGCCATGATTGGGTCAATGACCATGGAAGAGCGCAAAAATCCTGACTTGCTAGCAAAATCCCCCAGTCGTCGTCGCCGTATTGCCAAAGGCTCAGGCCATACTGAATCCGACGTTTCCAAACTGGTCACTAACTTTACCCGGATGCGGGGCATGATGCAGCAAATGGGTATGGGCGGAATGCCAGCAATGCCCGGAATGCCTGGAATGGGGGGCGGTATGTTTGGTAATCCTAGTCAACCCGGTTTTCGCGGTTATAATCCGGCGGGCAAAAAAGCGAAGAAGAAAAAGAAAAAGAAAGGATTTGGCAATTTGTAAGTCAAATTTCGGGGGAAGCTTGATATTTCTGGTTCTTCCCCATAAAAAAATCCCCACCCCATCAGGGCAGGAATTGAATTGAGGTTCAAAGGCGATCGCCTAAAATTTGCCCCATTTAGAGAGAATTTGCACCGGCAACCACTTCCAATAATTCTTGGGTAATTGCCGCCTGACGAGCCTTGTTATAGGACAGACTTAAAGTCCCGATCAACTGACCCGCGTTATCACTGGCATTACTCATGGCCGTCATTCGAGCCGCCAATTCACTAGCTGCCGATTCTTGCAAAGCCCGCAGTAATTGGTTGGTGTTGTACAAGGGCAGCAACGCATCCAAAATTTGTACTGGGTCTTGCTCAAAAATCATATCCTGGGGAAAGCTAGAGACATCAGCACCGATTTTTTCCCGTTCAACTTGGAATTTACCGCCTCGGGTAATCAGACGAAAAATTTCATCATCCGTGACTTCTAAGCCTTGGGGAGACAAGGGAAATAGAGTTTGAATAACCGGCTGAGAACTAATTAGGGACACAAATCGGGTATAGATTAATTCCACTCGATCCACAGCAGCCGAGACAAACAGAGCCACGAGAGAATCTGCGACCTCTGCTGCTTCTGAGGCATTGGGAATTTGTTCTAAGTTGGCAAAAGTGGCAACAATATCATAATCCCGACGACCAAAATATTGTTTTGCTTTACTGCCAACGATGACTAATTTGACCGCAATTCCTTGGGATTTTAATTCCTTAGCTCGTTTCTCGGCGCGCTTAATCACATTGACGTTATAGCCACCGCACAAACCCCGATCACCGGTCACGACTAGCAAAGCGACGGCTTGGACTTCCCGTTGTTCAAACAGGGGTAACTCAGTTTCGGCGAAGGATAAACGATTTTGCAGATTATAAAGAACCTGGGCAAGGGCATCAGCAAAGGGACGAGTCGAGAGCACCTGCTCTTGGGCCCGACGCACCTTAGCTGCCGCCACGAGACGCATAGCTTCAGTAATTTTTTTTGTATTTTTGACCGACTGAATCCGGTCACGAATGGCTTTGAGGTTAGGCATAGGACGTTACACCCGCTTAAATTTATCGTTGCTAATGGCGCGAAACCAGGAAATCTGGTTAGTTCAGACAATTTTAGGAAGATTGGGTTGGGCAAATAGCTAAAGATTAACTGTCTGTGGCCCCAAACCCGATTATTTCCTTAAACCGCTGTTGGTGTAGATTCCTTAGGCAGCAAAGCCTTGGGTGAATTCGTTGATCCCTTCTTTCAATAACGTTTCCGCTTCATCCGTCAACGCTTTAGACGAGTTGAGGATTTCAACGTACTTCGCTTTATTGGCTTTGAGATAATCCCGTAAGCCTTGGGCAAACTCAGTCACTTTTTCCACGGGAATTTTGTCAATATAACCGTTCAAACCGGCGTAGCTGACGGCCACCTGTTCCCACACCGACAAGGGGGAATTTTGGGGCTGTTTCAGCAATTGACGCAGCCGTTGACCACGGGCGAGTTGGGCTTGGGTCGCCGCATCCAAATCCGAGGCAAACTGGGAAAAGGCTTCTAATTCCGCAAACTGAGCCAATTCCAATTTTAGTTTCCCGGCCACTTTTTTCATGGCTTTGGTTTGGGCCGCAGATCCCACCCGACTTACCGAAATCCCCGCGTTAATGGCAGGGCGAAAACCGGCGTTAAACAAGTCCGTAGAGAGGAAGATTTGACCGTCGGTGATCGAAATCACGTTGGTGGGAATATAAGCCGAAACGTCCCCTGCTTGGGTTTCAATCACAGGTAACGCGGTCATGCTACCACCGCCGAGGGCGTCGCTCAATTTGGCAGCGCGCTCCAACAAACGGGAGTGGATGTAGAACACATCACCGGGATAGGCTTCCCGACCGGGGGGACGACGCATTAACAAAGACATTTGACGATAGGCTTGGGCCTGTTTGGACAAGTCATCGTAAATAACGAGGGTACTTTTGCCTTGGTACATGAAATGTTCAGCCAAGGTTGCGCCGGTGTAGGGAGCTAAGTATTGCAACGTGGCGGGATCGTTGGCGTTGGCGGCCACCACAATGGTGTAATCCATCGCGCCTTTTTCGGTCAAGGTATCAATGACTTGGGCCACGGTGGAGGCTTTTTGCCCGATCGCCACGTAAACACAAACCACGTCTTCAGACTTTTGGTTAATGATGGTGTCGATGGCGATCGCCGTTTTACCCGTTTTACGGTCGCCAATAATTAATTCCCGCTGACCCCGACCAATGGGAATCATGGCATCGATGGCGGTAATGCCTGTTTGCATCGGCTCACAAACCGACTTCCGGTCAATAATCCCCGGCGCAGGAGACTCCAACAAACGCATTGCTGTACAAGTAATTTCTCCCTTGCCATCAATGGGACGACCGAGGGAATCTACTACCCGACCGATCATGGCATCCCCAATGGGAATCTGGGCAATCTGGCCAGTGGTTTTTACCGTACTGCCCTCTTGGATGTTAATCCCATCCCCCATCAATACCGCACCAACATTATCTTCTTCCAGGTTCAGTGCAATACCAATCGTGCCATCTTCAAATTCCAGCAATTCCTGGGACATGACTTGCTCTAAGCCATAAATCCGGGCCGTTCCATCCCCCACTTGAAGCACCGTGCCCACATTGGAAACTTGAACACTTTGATCGTAGGATTCGATCTGAGCACGGATAATGCTGCTAATTTCGTCAGGTCTAATGCTTACCATAGTCTTAATTTTCCGTTGAAAAAAGTGAATATAAAGGCGTCGCTGGGCGACTGAATCAACCGTTACAGGCTAGTTCCAAGACTAATGCCAACCCGGCGGAGTTGACCCCGTAAACTAGAATCAAACACTTGGGAACCGACCTTGATGACGATGCCACCGAGGATTTCTGGATCAACCTTAGTGGCGAGTTCCACTGATTGGGCCCCCGTCAGTTGCTTCACTTTTGCCGTTACCTGCTCTTTTTGAGCATCGGTAAGTTTCAAAGCCGAAGTCACTTCCGCTAAAACGGTATTGGTAAACTCCCGTAGGGCGGCTAAATACTGCTCGGCGATCGCCGCCAGAAAAATAATCCGACGCTTATCCACCACCAACATCAAAAAGTTCACCAGATTGACATTGGCATCACTACCCAACACAGACCGTAGGATAGCTTTTTTGTTGGCATCGCTCACCACCGGACTGGCCAACATCGCGGCAAAATCAGGAGATTCATCAAGCAACGTGAGCAACGAACGCATATCGTCGCCAAAGGCCTCAGTTAAATTTTGCTGCTTAGCCACCGACATTAATGCCTGGGCATAGGGCTCAGCGATTTTACTACTATACAAAGATCCTTTCATTAACGACCTCCTAATTGAGCAATGCTGCGTTCGATTAATTGGTCTTGGGTGCGATCATTGAGGCGACCCCGCAGGTCAGACTCGGCCTTAACAAGGGCTTGTTCCGCAATGCGACGTTTCAGTTCCGCAATCACCCGGTCTTGCTCCGCCCCTAAATCCTTCGCCGCCGTTTCTTGTAAACGTTGAACATCAAGATCCGCCTGACTAGCAATTTCTTGTCTAGCTGCCTCTGCCTTTTGAGCCGCTGCTTGAACAATGCGAGTGGCCTCCGCTTTGGCTTTAGCTAACTTGTCTTGTTCCGTGGCTAAGGTCTGGGCCGCTTGACGTTGTCGAGTTTCCGCGTCTTGAATCGCTTCCGCAATTTTTGTCCGGCGATCGCCTAGGATTTTACCCAAGGTTTTCGGCGCATAGTAAATAATAATTCCCAGCAAAATAGCCAGATTAAAGAGATTGGCTTCTAAAAAATCTAAATTGATTCCAAATCCCCCTTCTCCCGCCGAATGGGCTTCGGTTGCTAGGATAAACAAGGTATTAAGCATAATGACAAACTCAGTCTATAGGGCACTTATTTAATCAATTCAGGGCCTAACAGTTTGTTTAAAATCTGATCGCTTAACGCCGCCACCTCTTGTTCCAAAGAACTCAAAGCCGACTGACGTTGCGCCTCAATTTCCTGGGCCGCCGCTTCTTTTTGCTTTTGGGCTGCGCGTTGGGCGTCCGCAATTTTTTCCGCCGCAATACGTCGAGCTTCAGTCTGGGCATCCGCAATCACCGATTGAGATTGGCGTCGAGCAGCCGTAATTTGTTGCTCATACTCCTGGGTAACTGACTTCGCCGTAGCTAAGCGTTCCCGTGCGTCCTCTTCATTGGTGCGAATATAGTCAGCCCGTTCATCCAAAACTTTATTCAGCGGCTTATAGAAAATAGCATTAAGCAAGAACGCGAGAACCACGAATTGCAATGCCATTAGGGGCAAGGTGGCATCAAAATCAAACATTGTTTTACAAAAACTAGGTCAGGGATCTGCGACAGACTCCCCACAAACCCAACGAATTATGGATTGTTAGGGGGAAGAGACGCGATCGCTCACGTCTCAGGCAAAGAATCCGCCCTTATGCGAAGGGATTAGCAAACAATAATACGAGGGCGATAACCAGACCGTAAATTGTCAAAGATTCCATAAAAGCAAGGGTCAACAACAACGTACCCCGGATTTTTCCTTCGGCTTCAGGCTGACGCGCAATACCGGATACGGCTTGACCAGAGGCATTACCTTGACCGATACCAGGACCGATCGCCCCTAAACCAACAGCAAGAGCAGCAGCAATAACAGAAGCAGCAGCAACGGTGGGATTCATGATTTTTTTCCTTATTTGGCTAACAAAATGACAGTAAAATTTAGGATTTCGGAGAATTTTGCCCGCTAGTTCCCAACGAAACTAGACAAGGTTAACGACTCCTGGGGGATAGCACAGAGCAGAGAACACCCCAGAGGATTTAGTTTGCTTAATCGATACCGATAAAGTGATTGATTAATAGCATCTAATCCCTCCACAAGGCATTACCCATTAGCTCAATGCTCTTCACCTTCAGACTCGATCGCCTCATGGATATAGGCTCCCGCTAAGGTTGCAAACACCAAGGCCTGAATTGCACTGGTAAATAAACCCAATGCCATTAAGGGCAGCGGTACAAGTAAGGGGACTAACAGCACAAGCACTGCTACCACCAACTCATCCGCAAGGATATTACCAAATAAACGGAAACTCAGGGAAAGAGGCTTGGTGAAGTCTTCTAAAATCTTGATGGGTAAGAGAATGGGAATGGGCTGCACATAATTGGCAAAATACCCCAACCCTTTCTTACTTAAGCCTGCATAAAAGTAGGCCAAGGAGGTGAGCAATGCGAGGGCAACAGTTGTATTTATATCATTAGTGGGAGATGCTAACTCTGCCCCATCGGGGATATGGATTAGCTTCCAAGGCAGCAGCGCTCCAGACCAGTTAGATACAAAAATAAAGAGAAACAATGTGCCAATAAACGGAAGCCAGGGACGATATTCCTTTTCCCCCAATTGATTACGAGCCAGATCCCGAAGGAACTCCAACACATATTCCATCAGGTTTTGGATACCGCTGGGCACTCGTTGCACATTTCGCGTAGCCGCGAGGGAAGCAATTACCAGCAATAAGATGACAAACCAAGAGGTTGCAAATGTTTGCCCGTGTAATTTGAGGTTCCCAATTTCCCAATACCACTGCTGACCCACTTCAAGGGCCGCTAGGGGAAACAATTTTAAAACACTCAAACCAGCTAACATTGTTATTCGGTGAGATTGACAGGATCAAATTGAAAGATGTTTGCTGTGAACAAACGAAATTAATTAATTCGGGGAACCTTTAAAGTAAGTTCTGCCATAAATTAAACCGTTACTCACCAACACAACTCTTTCTTCAACCTCTCATTGACTAATCCGCCGTGGGCGTAAAAACGCTTTGGAGCATATAGGCAATGATCGCAGCTTTATAGGTTAGGAATCCCAGAAAAACCGGCAAAACCTGGAGGTCATCCCATTGGGTAGCAAAAATAATCAGACCAACAAAAACTGCTAAGCCTTTCATTCCTGCCCTGCCTGACTGAGTTCCCACCCGTTCCACATCCCTCGCTAATAGCTTCAAATACAGCAGACCGGCGATCGCCCCTAGCAAATAATTTAAAGCTATATTGAGGGAATATCCCCAGAGAATACAGATAAAAATTAGGGCAGTTGCCACCAGAGTCCAGACTAACAACTGACGTTGAAGTCGGTAAAAATCCGCCATTCCATTATCAATAGTCTTTTCCTGTTGGGGTAAAGACCCATCATCGGCAATCGGGGTTTTTGGGTACTCTAACGGTGGGGTTGGCGCTGTCACACTCTGAACTACTAGCAATGATGAAAAGTGGAGTTTGGGCGATGTCCTCGATGACCGAGATCCGTATACCCTAAGCCAGAAGCGATCATATCACGCTGTCGCAACGCATTTTTATTTTTTGTAAAGTTGGGGACGCATTCTGCATTTGGCGCTCCAAACCGTCACAAAGAAAGGGTTGACGGAGAACAGTCGGTAGTAAGTAGAGGGTAAAACTATCAACTAACCCCCCTTGAGCACACTGTCCATTGTTTCGAGACAAATTCGAGACAAAGTTAACCATAAAAATCTTCGTCAAGCAACTGCTCTAAGCTAAAGGGACAGGCTAGGGGGTAGTGCTCTTCTGGGGGGGGCGTCATACCAAAGACGGCGAATTTACTTTCCCGAATAGCAAGGTCGCGGGCATCGGGATAGGCTTGGACGAGGGCGGTGGGTAGGAACGCTTTCAAAGAGGGGGCATCCTTAATGTCGAACAGTACCCGTTTACGATGTTCAGCAACAGAACGATACCAACTCATTTTCATGGTTTCTGGGACATCAAACTGGATGGTAAGTTTAAGTAGATGCGCGATCTCCTGAAACCTAATCTCGGTTTCTTGCTGGGCTTGGGCAACTTGCTTGAAGAGATCGATGACTTCGTCGATGGTGGTGGCCATGATGGGGCTATGGAGTGTGCTGGTTCGGGTCTACCCCATTCTATCGAGGGGTTTAAGGCGGGGAACAGTGAACAGTTATCACAAATCACAGAATAGATTTAGGATTTAGTCATTACGTCAGGGGGCGTTGATGGCAAGTGAATTTTGATAATGTGCTGAAGTTTATGGTGGAGGCTGCCCCGCAAGCGTTTGTGGATTGGCTGTTGCCGGACTCTGGGGATAATTCCTGGGAGTTGCTAAATACGGAGTTGAAGCTGGAGCCGGTTCGAGCGGATACGGTCTTTTTCCTCCAAGGTCAGAGTCGGATTCTGCATTTGGAGTTCCAGACAGAAGCCCATTCAAAACCGGCGATGCCATTGCGGATGTTGGACTATTGGGTCAGGTTACATCGTCAGTATGGTTGTGGCATTGACCAGGTGGTGATTTACCTCAAGCCAACCCAATCACCCTTGGTATTTGAAGACTGTTTTGAGTTTGAGCGAACCGTACATTCCTATCGAGTGATTCGCCTCTGGGAGGTGGAAGCGTCATTGTTGCTCCATCAGCCGTTTTTGTTGCCGTTGGCGGTGTTGGCGAAGACTTCGGAGTCTGAGCGTTTACTGGCCAGGGTTGCTAGGCAGGTGGATATAATCGAGGACAGGGCTGAACGCAGTAACGTTGCGGCCTGCCTCCAGTTACTGGCTGGGATTAATTTTGACGAAAAGCTGATCAATGTTTACCTAAAGGAGGAACTGATGCAGGAATCTGTGGTTTATCAGCGCATTGTGGCGGAGTCTAGACATAAGGCTTTGCAAGAGGGTCAGGAACTGGGCTTAAATAAGGGACTCCAGTTAGGGCTTCAGCAGGGGCTTCAACAGGGTCTTCAACAGGGACTTCAACAGGGTGAACAGCGGGGAGAGTCAACGTTAATATTACGTCTTTTAACTCGGCGGTTTGGAATGTTACCCAATGGTCTGGTGGAGCAAATTCGCCAGTTAGGGACAATTCAGTTGGAGAGTTTGGGGGAGGCATTGTTGGATTTTACCCAATTGTCCCAGGTGGAAGAGTGGTTGGCAGTTAATGAAAACCCGTGAACTTACATCAACGCTGTTACAGAGCGACTGGCTCCTGCCTTTAGTAAGGGGAGGATGGAAGGGGTTTCTACCAGTTTTTGGGCTGAAATTGGTCGTTATTCAGGATGGTGACGGTTTCCCCGGATTGAGTGATCACAAATAGGCCCTGGCGGTAGGCATATTTATCGGCGCCGTCTTCAATGTCCATGGCGGCAACGGCTCCGTAAACCTGTTTTTGTTCATATTCAGGGAAGAAACGCCTAAATTCTGCTAGATCAATTAAAAAGTCTTTAACATTTTGCACACTGAGTTTACTTTTGACTTCCACGGCTAGGGCATGGTCTTGGTTGAGCACGAGAATATCTAGCTCTAGGGTGTCGCCGTTCAGCCGTTTTTTGACCCGTTGACTGACTTGGTGGACAGGAATGCCCCGGTCTAAGAATAAGGTTTCACAGGCGGGGGCGACCATCTTTTCTAGAAATCGGCCCCAGGATTGCCCTAAGTTACCCAGTTCTTTACGCAACTGTTTGAAGCCTTTTTCGTTTTCAACAATGGATTCTTGAAATCGTTGTTCCGATTCTCGTAACCGGCGATCGGTCTCCAGGGATTGTTCCCGCAATAGGCGATCGGTCTCTTGCTGGGCTTGGGCGACTTGTTTGAAGAGGTCGAGGACTTGGTCGAGGGTGGTGGCCATGGTGATGTTGGCGGGGGGGAGATTGATCTCAATTTTATCGGGGCGGTTGGGCTAAGACTTTTGTTGGGGTAGTTATGCAGCGGAAACGGCGGATTGTACCGGAGTTTTTGCTCGGTAATTCTACGCAAAAAAGAAAATTGTAACGATTACTTTATGCTTAGTGGTAGAAAGATGAATTGCTAAACACTTTATGGGATAAGGGTTTTGGAGTTTTGAAAAAATCTTTTGGACATGGTGATAGGTAAATGAGGGGTGGGGGGTAAGTTACAGCTAGAAGGGTTCCAAACAGTTATTTAAACTCCCCCTACAGCAAGGAAGAAGACTATCATGGCTAGTAATTTTAAATTCAAACTCCTCTCTCAACTCGCTAAAAAAAGAGACGAAGGTGGTTTCACCTTAATTGAATTGTTGGTTGTTGTAATTATCATCGGTGTATTGGCGGCTGTTGCTCTGCCTAACCTCCTGGGTCAGGTTGGTAAAGCACGGGAAACCGAAGCGAAAAATGCGATGGGTACCGTCAACCGCACCCAGCAATCCTATCACTTTGAAAAAGCTGTCTTTGGCCCCAACTTGGCCAACACTGACCTACAAGCAAATAACGTATTAGGCGTTATTGTTCCTGCTAGCAAATATTATACGTTTGCAGTCACTGGTGGTAGTGCCACCGCTGCAAGTTCTAATGCCCAAGGTATTGATACTGCAGCTGCTATCGATAATGGTAAGTCCCAGGGTACACGTGACTACTCAGCCGCCATTGGCTTTGTTCCCACTAGTGGTGCGTATAACTCGGTCATTTGTCAAACTAATGTGAGCGGGACTGCGTTTACAGCCCCAACTAACTCCACAACCTGTGCGAATGGCACGACAAAAGTTCAATAGTTGCTAGTTGTTCATCGCGATTTCAATGCCTACCTTTTGTACTTGCTAATAACGGCAGTCTTAGGTAGGCTTTGTCATCTTTCGCCAATTATTTTGGGCAGTAAATTAAGTGTTAAAAAGATGAAAACCTCATTAAGACGTAGCTTCGTGAATATTTCCGAAGAACCCAATTTGTCTTTTATGTTGAGTAAGTATAATGAAGTTCTTGCTCATTTGACGAGTTTCAAGCTCTGGCATCAAATTTATTCTTGAGAGTGATGAAAGGCAAAGACCCATCCCAAAATAGTTAAGGTTCAATTCTTTTATACCTGTAAGTTATAAAATGTCATGATCTCTTTGTTGCCACAACGTAAAAAATCAGCACTCAGTCGCATGGAAAGTGTTTTATTGTTGATGTGCTCTGAAAAAAGTTGTGGCGGTTTCACCTTAATCGAACTTATTGTGGTGATGATTATTATTAGCATCTTAAGCGCAATTGCCCTTCCTGTTTTTCAGCGACAAATTGGCAAGGCAAGGGAAGCTGAAGTTCAATTAAAGTTGGGTGCTATTGCTCGTTCCCAAACTGCCTACCATTATACTAATAGTGTGTTTGCTCAGACGATGGCTATTCTCGCCGCAGATACTGGGCAAATAAACTCTTTTTATTATACTTTTCCTGATCCCACGACAGATGGACAAAATATTAAGCATCAAGCCATCGCCATTACTCCTGGCTCTTATCAAACGAGAGACTATGCCATTGGTGTTTACTATGTTAATGGTGGCTACGAGCGCGCCACTTGCCAAGGCTTTGACATTAGTCAGTCTGTCAATGTTGGTGTTCTGTCCACGGACTCCTGTACCAACAATGGAATTAAGATTAATTAGATAATAATAAACTCGTTAGTTTTTAATGGGTATTACCACAGTCAATAAAATGATCAAAGCTTTACAAACTTTCTTGCCGGTTCCGACTATTATGTTGTCGTTAGCTGGTGTCATTTATTTACAAACACAAACTCTCTCTAGTCGGACGCAGACCGCCGCCGAAACTTACGTTGCCGAGGCAAAAAACGATCAATTTTTTTTGGATACCCAAGTCAGAATGCCAACACTAGGTTTTGGTAACCTTCTAGCGGATTGGACATACTTACAATTTATTCAATATTTTGGTGACGTGAAAGCCAGAGATATCACAGGGCATGGACTAATCCCTCAGTTTTTTAAGATTATTGTCGATGATGATCCTCGTTTTGTGCAGGCATTTTTGATAATGTCCAGCGCCAACACCCTTTATGCTTTTAGCCCCAAAACAACTGTTGACCTCCTCAACAAAGTTATCAGTCATATCAATCCCAGACTAAGTTATTTAACCCCCTACATCTGGAGCTACAAAGGCGTAGATGAAATGTTATTTTTAGGGGACAATAAGGCGGCACAACATTCCTATGAAATGGCGGCAAAATGGGCATTAGAGCAAGGAGGAAAAGATGCCCAAGCTGTGGCCAAACGCAATTCAGAAACGGCCGTATTTTTAGCCAAGAATCCCGACAGTAAAAAAGCGCGAGTTACCGCCTGGATGAGCATCATGGAAAATGCCCTGGATGATAATATGCGAGGTCAGGCAATTAGGGAAATCGAGGCATTAGGAGGAAAAGTAGAAATTGCCCCCGATGGTAATTTATTGATCATCTTTCCTGAACAGGATTAATGGCTTTCGAGTTCTAATAACAAGAAAGTAAAAAATTCTAATTTACTAAGCAATTCCTGTAATTCTTGTGCCCCTTGTTCTAATGATTTTGGCGCTAGGCTGGTCAAGGAAAGGGGTTGAATTTTTAACCAACGGTCTAACAAGGTGGGAAACGTTTGGGGACAGTCCCAGAGGGAAATTAAACAGGCTAACCATTCACAGTCCACAATAACGGGATTCAGGGTATTAAGCTTAATATATTGACTAAAATTAAGAGATTCACGGTTATTACAAGCCCTTAAAACCTGTTGCTGAATAGATTCTTGTTTAAGAACAGGATGAAGATGAACGACACATTTTTCCCAATTAGCGGCATCCCAAGTGACAGGGGACAAAGGATAAGATTGCTCTGATGGTTGAATACACCAAAAATCTAATAGTCGATGGACAGGATTAAGCAATTCATAAATATGAAGCTTTTCCATATCTGAAGCTGACTCCAAACTCAACTGCCAAAACAGCGGTAAATTTTGTTGATCTCTAAATAAGTCCAAGAGATTCCAATGCCGCCAATTAACCATGCTCAGGAAATCGAGGTCAGCATTTTCAATAAATGCGAACAATTCAGGAATTGTATAACCCTGATCTCCCCGCAAAAGATAATTCATAAAGATCCATTCATCAAGCATTTTTTCTTTTGACTGGGAACCCGTGACTTGAAGCTTATTGTCAGCATAATCCTGATAAAAGATCCTCATTCGCGTATCATCTTTTAAGTGCTCGACAGTTTCTTTAGTCAAAAATAACGCTGTTTCTACAGATTCTTCGTCAGCAATGCCAATAAACTTTAACAGTTCCTGTACTCGATAATATTCTCGGCGCTGATGATAGCTATGAAGATTAGCCCGAATAATTCCGTGGGGGGACAAAATCGATTGAAATAGTTTCAGGGTCTCCCCTGGATCGGGCAAAAGATACAATACTTCGTCACAGTTAATCAAATCATACTGATACCCTAAAGAAGAGATATCCTCAAGGGAAATAGCATAAAATTCAGCATTGGGAATCTGATGGTAGTCAAACCGTTGCCGAGCCAATTCGATGGATTTCTCAGAAAGATCAACACCAATGATTTTTGCCCCAGGATTAGCCGCCGCCAAGGCTAAAGCTTGCATTCCACTGCCACAGCCTGCATCTAGAATGATTTTGTCTGCGGTGTTGATAACGGCTTGATAACGCAGGTAGTAAGGGGTCACTAATGAATGGATATAAAGTTGCTCTAGGCTAGAAGGAAAAAGATGAATTTCTGATTCAGGGTAGGGTAGATAGTCATATTGTTCACGCATTCGAGCAAAGAGTTCTTTTTCATTGTCTCCTACAGTCATGTTATTTCTCCTCAAATAGCCAGAAAATTATTGATTTTATAATTAAAATTGTAACCTAATTCTGCAATTGATTTGCCACGATTTTTGTGGTAAGCTATTTTTAAAAATAAAGATTGTTCTCCCAATTGGTTTTAGACATGGACCCCCATCATCATCTCCCTAATGATGCGCTAACGATTATTAATCCTGGTTGGCAACCTGTTGCATGGCAGTATTTACTATCAGATGATTATGGGGCTGTTTCCAAGTTTTATGAATCGCTCTTGGAAAAAGAGCCTAATGTCATTGAACATTATTGGTATTTGGGGTTAGCCTATTTGTTGTTGGGGCAAGAAGAGCAAGCTCAGTTAACATGGTTTGTGGTTTTAGGACAATATGATGAAAGTGAATTAGATGAAAAAATTGATGCCTTAACTAAAATACTAGACACTGAAGGCGATCGGCAGGATGTCAATCAAAATCATCAAATGTCTTGGTTGATTCGGGGCCATATTCGAGAATTAGATCCAGAAAATTACAATAATGTATTAAAGTTTATCGGACTAGATACGCTGCTTTCTCAATCTGCCATCGAACAATTAGAAAGCTGGAATTTGTCAGAGATACTTGTTAGTATGAAGCATAGTCAGATTGATGAAAATGCGTTACAAAAATTATTATCGCTTATTGCGGCAGTCCCGACCACCAATTCTCTGCACTATATCCGCTACTGCCTAGAAAATAGTCAAGATCGACTGAGGATTGTCGAAATAATTGTCAGCACAATTCAAAATTTAATTAAACAGAGGGATTATCCAAAATATATTATAGAAGTTTTCAAGATATGTCTCGATATTGAACCATCGAATTTATCGTATATAAACATTATTTTTGTTCTTTACACTGATTTCAAGGATTTTGATTCTGCGACATTATTTGCCAAACTTTCTTTGGAAAGAAGTCAAAATTTTATTGACAAACTTTTTTCCGTCTATCAGCTATTGAACACTTTACTGAAAATGTCTAACTGGCAAGAATTAGAAGACATATCACAAAAATATTTAGATTATTTACAGGAATCTCTTACCCAAGAATTACACACTGTTTATATTTTTATTCTTCAGGCTTTTATTGTTATCAATCAACCTCTACTATATTTTCAAGATAAGCCTAGGGAGAATCGCAAAATCATAAATTATATTAGCCAAGTTTTTCAGTCAACCTTTTTAGCTAGCAGTACTATCCAGATTTTGCCTTGCCTTAATGCGCTGACTGGCGATCGAAACCTAAGAATTGGTTATATTGGCCATACATTAAAAGCCCATCCGGTTGGCTACCTAAGTCGTTGGCTAATTCATCATCAAAACAATGATGATATCCAAAATTATGGGTATATATTTTCAGAAAAAACTGACGAATTTGCAGAGCAATGGTTCGTATCAAATATGAAAAATTACTATATATTTCAAGGCGACGTAGAAGGAATGATAAAACAAATTCAAGCGGATAAAATTGATATTCTAGTCGATTTAGATAGTTTCACTTATGATCTAACTTGTCAAGTCATGGCATTGAAGCCGGCCCCAATTCAAGTAACTTGGTTAGGATTTGACGCTAGTGGCATTCCCAACGTTGATTATTTCATTGCCGATCCCTATGTTTTGCCTAACGATGCCGATCAATATTACTCTGAAAAAATTTGGCGTTTACCTCATACTTATTTAGGCATTGACGGGTTTGAAGTTGGAATACCCACTTTAAAGCGAGAAGATTTGGATATTCCCCCCGATGCAGTTATTTTTGCGAATTATCAAAATGCATTAAAACGTCATCCTCATATTCTTGAGCTACAAATGAAGATTTTAAAGGCAGTTCCTAACAGTTACTTATTAATTAAAGGAACAGGTAAAGCGATAGCGATACAGCAACTATTTGAAACCATTGCTCAAAAAATTGGAGTGAGTTTAGACCGTTTGCGCTTTCTCGAGCCTTGCGAAACAGAAATACAACATCGTGCAAATCTTGGCATCGTCGATATCTTCCTTGATACTTACCCCTATAATGGTGCAACTACAACGTTGGAAGTCTTGTGGAGTGAAACGCCTTTGGTAACCCGAGTAGGGGAACAATTTGCAGCCCGCAATAGTTATACATTTATGATTAATGCAGGCATCACCGAAGGCATCGCTTGGACAGACGAAGAATATGTCGAATGGGGCATCAAACTCGGCACTGACGAGAATTTACGGAAAGAAATTAGTTGGAAACTACGACAATCGAAAAAAACGTCTCCCCTTTGGAATGGCAAACAATTTGCCCGCGATATGGAAGATGCTTATCGCCAAATGTGGGAAATTTATGTCAGAGAAAATACATAGAATTGATTGTATTGGTTTCCCATTTCCAACTTACCTAACATGATTAGGCTTTCTAGATCTTCATTCGCTGTTGGTAGATAAATTTTAATAGTTTGCTTTATTTTAGTTAAGGTTGTCTTATCAGCTAGTCCTAGCATCCGACTAACATCAGCTAAATCCTGAGTTCGACTAGCGGCCAACTTCATTAGCACTAAATAAGATAAATCAATAATTGGCAAACCATCGGGGGCATAATTGGGATTAAGCACGGCCGCTTTCACCCATTCGTCTTCCCCTTCCAACACATCCAAAGATGAATTATCGGCTAACTGCCATTGACTACCGGGAATACTCAAGTTACCGACTTTTTTTGCCTGGGATTTTTCTAGATCTTGATAAATCAATGCCGCATCTTCAGCGTTAATCAGAATACCAAGATCTAATGTCATTCTTTCCGGCATATATAGTCGAGTTGCCACCCCACCCACTACGACAAAAGGCGCTGGTTTAATTATTAAATTTAAGTTAGTCACAGAATAAGTCCAGGTTCGTTGATGCAAAAAAGCAGAGCTACTACCAGTTCCTGGCTGGACTCTTTTTTTGACTAGAGATAGAAATAACTTTCTTTTTTTTGCCGCTAAATCCTGAATTAAAACCATACAAGATCACCTTCAATTGACCATCAATAAATTTTCCACCACCATATTAATATCTGGAAAAGCTAGAGGATTAATGATGGCAGGGTTCCAACAAATTAACCACCTATAATTTATTTAATAAGTCAAAGAATTGAGCCTTTTCTAAGCCAATATCTTGAATCATTCCCGCTAGCGTGGCAGTTTTTAAATCCTTGCCCACATGAATTGGTACAGTGACTCGTCTACCTTCGTTATTTTTATAAATAGCATGACTCCCTTTCTGGCGATCAAGATAAAAGCCGAGTTTGTCAATTACTTTAATGAAGTCTTTCGCCTTAACACTAGGAAAGTTACTCATACTAAAACACTGATCGGTTTAAGAATTAGATCCTCTTTCGGAATTGGCTGATCATCGGCTATTAAACTCTCTAGATATAGTTCGATGGCTTCCGTTATGTTGGCGACTGCATCTTCAAAAGTATCCCCTTGAGAATGGCATCCTTTCAATGTGGGACAGTAGGCGTGATAGCCCCCATCTAACTCTTTTTCCAGAATTACTGTGTAATTGTGCAATTTAGTTTGTCTCATTTTGGTTTTATAAAAAAGATACTTGATCGTGTTTAAGTAGATGGGGGTTAAAAATTGTAAGATCCCCCCGCCTATCGGCACCCCCCTTATCAAGGGGGGCTGGGGGGGATCGAGCACAAAAATAATCTTCTATTTAATTACAACTAGGCACTTATGATTATACTTAGGAATAGCAAAAATATAGCTAGCACCACTTAAAATTGTAATTAAGATTAGATAACACTGTCAAAAAAACAGATCGATTCAGTTATCTATAAATAAATTTTTCACTACCACGCCGACATCTGGAAATGCCAATGGATTAATTATGTTTGAGTTCCAAACAATCTTGCTACTATAATCATTGTCCATTGGCTCATGAAAAACCATCAACTCAGCCTTATTTAAATTGACAACCCAATATTCCGGAATTTTAGCCTCGGCATAAATCTTTTTTTTTGTAGAAACATCATAATCAAAACTTGTATTTGCCACTTCAATCAGCCAGTAAATATCTTCGGGATAGGGATGATGAAGACTATATTGAGTATCCGGCAACTTGACAATGGCAATATCAGGTTCCGGCTCTGAATTACCGAGGGTGACAGGGCCATTAAAACGAACATCGGCCTTGTCCTGTAACAGATTGGTTAAATAGCTTGTACCTCGTTTGACCGTGCTGTAATGTTGGGGCAACTCCGGACTCACTGCAACAATTTCTCCATTAATTAATTCACACTTTCGATTAGCTAAAATATTGGCACGAATCATTTCGTGATAATCATCAACAGTCCATCTTACTAGAGTTTTCATCATGGTTATAATTTAGATGCAATGACATTTAAGCTAATGTAGGTATCAGCTAATTTAATTAAGCTACAATCTTGAAATAAATTAAACTCAATAACTCGCTCATAGCCCTCAAAGCCTGCCATTTCTAAATACATGGCCAATGTATCTTCATCGAGACCAACCTTATGAACATCATAAATATCAGTTTGTCCTCCGAACATCATTCGCATAATATGATGGCGTTCCAAGGGGTGAGCATTGGGATGGAGGTATAACCAACATAACGTTTTTAAATCCGGTACACTAATCATCAACTTGCCCCCCGATTTAAGTACTCGGTACCATTCCTTTAACGTATCGGTCAATTCATTGTCAATGTTGTAATAAAAATGCTCGAGCACATGACTAGCATATATCACATCAACTGAATTATCCTCAAACAAAGAGAGATTATTCGCATTGCAAACATAATCCACCTCTGGACGCTCCAGCACATCCACAATTTTCCATTCAGGGGATGCTTCCTTGCCGCCAATATGTAATTTAATAATTTCAGTTTGACTCATAGTTTTTTGGGCTGCTACCAATAAAAATATATGATTAAATAATGCTCCTAAAATTCCAACGGCGATCATCCCTTCAAAAAACTTAACTAAACTAGAACTATATTTCCACAGGTTACCGCGTAGTGACTTCTGCCTGTCTAGGGTAACCAATCCTCATCCAGAATTTGTTCAAGGGTAGCAATGGGTTTCTCTGGAAAGGTGCTCAGGGGAAGTTCAGATTTTTGTGCTGCAATTTCTCGTCCATCTTGATAGCATTCCTCAAAAACACTCTCAAGGTACGGTTTCAAGCTAGGACTATCTCTTAAAATACGTTTGATTTGTTTTCGGAAATTAATAATTTCTCCCTTCCAATGTCTTTGGTTTTGCTCTTTTTCCCTTTCCCAATAACTTAATTTCAAAAGATGTTCGCTCAGCCTCATTAGCAAACTCTCCAACGTTCGCTTATCACTTCGGCTCAAACCTAACACCTCCTCAATTAAATTTTCCCAGTCTAGATTATCCAGTTCCCGAGTCTGCAACTTGTGTGCAGTTTCCAAAACCCAAAGGTTGTAGTCCGTATCGTAAAGAGTTTTGTTTGTTCTTTGGAGTTCAGCAACCATCCTATTTTCCTCAATGATTGGTCGTAAACTTTATTGTAGCTTTGCTATCAATCTGATATCCACAGATCGCTTAACCAAACGGCGATTATTTTAGAAATCTAGGCAAAACGGTGATCGGGTAGAGAGCATTTTGGCGATCGCCTAGGGTAACCAATCCTCATCCAGAATTTGGTCTAAATTGGCGATCGGTTCCTCTGGAAAGGTGGTGAGAGGAAGTTGAGAGTGTTTAGCTGCCAGTTTTCTACCTTTTTTATACCCTTCAACCAAATAATTGCTTACGTAGTTTCGTAAACTCGGACTATCCTCTAATAATTGAAAAAGCTGTAAACGGAAATTTAAGACTTCCCTTTCCCAATGCTCTTGATTGCGAATTAATTCTATCTGCCAATAAACAATCAAAAGGAGATGTTCAAAAATGTGATTGAGAAGACTTTCCAGTTTATGTTTATCCCGCCGACTCAAATCCTCCACCTCCTCAATTAAATTTGCCAAGTCTAGGCCAGAAAATTCTTGCTTTTTAAGCTTTTCAACCATTTCCAAAACCCAAAGATTGTAATCCGTCTCATAGAGACTTTTATTTGTTTTGCGGAGTTCAGTAACCATACTGTTTTCCTCAATCATTAGTCGTGTGCTTCATTTTAGCTTTACTATCAACCTGATACCCACAAACCGTGGGCGGACTTAACCAAACGGCGATCAGGTAGAGCGTATTTTGGCGATCGGCTAGGGTAACCAATCCTCATCCAGAATTTGGTCTAAATTGGCGATCGGTTCCTCTGGAAAAGTACTCAGGGGAAGTTGAGAATGATCTGCGCTTAGCTCTCGTCCATCCTTATAACACCGAGAAAATCTCTCCTGCAAGTAACCTCTTAAGCTTGGACTATCTTCCAAAATTCTAGCGATTTGTTTGCGGAAGTTTTTAATTTCTCTTTGCCAATGCCCCCGATTTCTTGCTTTTTCTGCCTGCCAGTATTTAAAAATCAAGAGATGTTCTATCAGCTTCATACAAAGACTCTCGATTTTCCGTTTATCCCGCCGACTCAAATCCTCCACCTCCTCAATTAAATTTGCCAAATCTAGACCAGAAAATTCTTGCTTTTTAAGCTTTTCAACCATTTCCAAAACCCACAGATTATAGTCCGTCTCATACAGACTCTTTTGTTTAATTAGTTCCGCAACCATGTTATTTTCCTCAATGATTGGCCATAAACCCCATTTTAGCTTCACTATCCACCCGATACCAGCAAGCCATGAGCGGACTTAAGTAAACGTCGGTCAGGCAGAGATCCTTTTGGCGATCGGCTAGGGTAACCAATCCTCATCCAGAATTTGGTCTAAATCGGCGATCGGTTCCTCTGGAAAAGTACTGATAGGTAATCCAGAATCATCAGCCAGTAATTCCCTCCTGGTTGACTGACAAAACTAATCGACAGGATAGGAGTACACGTTGATTTTGTATCTCCCCAGATAGCTGGAAAGAAGATCCAAATTTTTATCTAAAAAAAGATGATAGAGTCAGAAAATGAGCCAAGAAGAAAAAGACCAAAAAATATCGGAACTAGAAGAGGGGTTCGTAAACGCACCTTACCACCGTCCACACTTAACCCTGTTATCGGTCTGGTGCTGGTTTCAGGGGGTAACTCCACTCTTTGTACCAGCCGATGAAGACTGCTGTCACTGACTGTCATCCCAGTCATTAACTTCATATCCTCTGATGCCTGCCCATAAGAAGTTTTAGCACTGGCGACAAGACAACATTTTTCCAGGAGGGGACTCAGTTGAGTGTGGGGTTTGAGTCCAAGCTTTTGGGCATAACGACTCGCTACTGACACAGTACCAATCGCAGTTTTTACTTTTCGTTTTTTTCCGTCAGCTTTGGGTTCTGCCGGGGAAAAAAATTTCTCCCATTGCCGGACTGACGAGCTCGAGCATATACTTGCGCATAATTAGTTCAATGCTCTCAAAGCATTCTAAATCTGCTTCTGCTGTATTGGCTTTGAGGAGCTTCGTCCCTGCTTGAAAGTAGTCTCTGGCTTGCTGAATTTCGTGGGGGGTCATAAACTTTTCCTTTTTTCTTAGAGGATGTTTGAGAAGGTCTAGATATAGTGTGATAGAACATCTAGGCTAAGCGCCTGAGCATGAGACGAATCATACCAACATAAATAAATGCCTCTGTGGTTTCTGGAAGAACTTCATAATCCTTGCTCAATCGACGCCAGTGATTAAACCAACCAAAAGTGCGTTCAACCACCCATCGTTTTGGTAAGAGCACAAAGCCTTTGGCATCTTGAGGGCGCAAAACTACTTCGATGATGAATCCCAAAGTATCCATAATCATTTTCATAAACGCCTCACCCCTGAAACCGCCATCGACAAAAATCCGAATTAAGCGAGCACGAGGAGGACTTTTCTCTTTCACCTTTTGTAAGAGTATTTTGCTGGCGGGGGGACAAGGATAGTCAAAAGACAGACTGTATAAGGGATCTCAGTACAGGACAAAAACTTGAAAAGCTGGGAGGGAAAGGGTTTGATAGGAGTTAGCAGAAAACCCAAGAAACCCTCATGAACCAGATTAGCGAAATTCGAGCCCAATTACGACCTCACATGG
>Ga0315905_10000717_pt1 | contig 36144 bp, 25 predicted proteins | sample LakEriMetagenome_5_FD_203522 | JGI IMG/M metagenome (GOLD analysis project Ga0315905, IMG submission 203522) | Freshwater fungal communities from buoy surface, Lake Erie, Ohio, United States - Buoy 4 MA121 | ecosystem: Environmental > Aquatic > Freshwater > Lake | place: USA: Lake Erie, Ohio... | reverse complement strand
CTCCTGGTGCCGCTCTAATGAGCACCGATCCGGCGCAAAGCTTTTGTGCCGAAACCTTCTCTGCAAGATTTCGTTTGTTTCGCTGGTTTGCTTTGCTTTTTATTGTCATTTCATGTCCGTTAATGGTCATGGCGTGACGCTTATCGTCGATCTCACGAAAGAACAGAATGACATTCGAATCACTAGGCTTGAATCCACAAATTTTAAAATCGCTAGGCGAGGCTGGTTATACCGTGCCAACCCCCGTGCAAGAGCAGGCCATCCCGGCCGCCATTGCCGGCCGCGATCTGCTGGTCTCTTCGCAAACCGGTTCGGGCAAAACCGCCGCGTTCATGCTGCCTGCGCTGCACAAGCTGGCTGACCTGCCTCCCGAAGCACCAGAAGGCAAAACGCCGAATCAGGCCGCGCAATCAGCGCGTTCACGCGGCGAGCGTCCGCGTTTCAAAGCCGCTCAACCCAAAATGCTGGTGCTGACCCCGACACGCGAACTCGCGCTGCAAGTCACTACAGCCACCGAAAAATATGGCCGTGGATTGCGTCGCGTGCAAGCAGTCTCCATCCTCGGTGGTATGCCCTACCCGAAGCAGATGCAACTGCTCTCGCGCAATCCTGAAATTCTGGTCGCCACACCGGGTCGTCTGATCGATCACATGGAATCCGGCAAAATCGATTTTTCGCAATTACAAATTCTCGTGCTCGACGAAGCCGATCGCATGCTCGACATGGGCTTCATTGACGATATCGAACTCATCATCGGTAAAACGCCCGACACACGTCAAACCATGCTGTTCTCCGCAACACTGGATGGCATGGTCGGCAACATGGCTCGCCGCATCACCCGCGACCCGATGACAGTACAAATCGCCAGTGCCTCTACCCGTCATGAAAACATCGATCAGCGCGTACACTTCGTGGACGATTTGTCGCACAAAAATCGCCTGCTCGATCATCTGCTGCGTGATGCATCGATGGATCAAGCAGTTGTGTTCACTGCGACCAAGCGTGACGCCGATACCATCGCCGATCGCCTGACCATCGCCGGTTTCGCAGCCGCTGCTTTGCATGGCGACATGAATCAGGGTGCGCGTAATCGCACGCTCAATGGCATGCGCCGCGGTCAGGTTCGCGTCCTGGTAGCGACTGATGTCGCAGCGCGCGGCATTGACGTGCCCGGCATCACGCACGTGTTCAATTACGATCTGCCGAAATTCCCCGAAGACTACGTACACCGTATCGGTCGTACCGGTCGCGCAGGGCGTCAAGGCACCGCCATCTCGCTGGTCAATCATGCCGAAGGCGTGCATGTGAAACGTATCGAGCGCTTCACCAAGCAGGTGATTCCGGTGGACGTGGTGGCAGGCTTCGAACCCAAGCGCACTGCATCGACGGCACCCCGCCGTCCAGGCTGGCGCCCGGGCGATGGTCGCAAGCCAAGTAACGGCAAGCCAGATCAGCGCACTTTTAGCAAACCCGGCAATGGACCACGCAAGGAAAGCAGTGGCTCACGCACTTTCCGTAGCGACGGTCGCAGCGGCGAACAGCGTCGCGGCTAATCACACCTTCAGAGATGCGTCTTAAGAGCGCATGCAACTGAAATAGCAGCACAATTCACTGGCTCCTTCGGGAGCCAGTGGCGTTTGTGGGATCCGATACTGTTGACGAAATAGCTTCGTGTTTTCCGCTATCAAAATTAGCTTGGGGGCGACGAAAGTCGCTGGATCCCGGCTTGCGCCGGGATGACGATCGAAGGACTGTTGGCCTAAAAAACGTCATCCCGGCGCAAGCCGGGATCCAGCGGCGTTGATTCACTGTCGATGCGCGATAATCACCTCTTCAAACATCAGGAGCATGCCATGCAGGCCGCCGATACCGCTTCACTCAGACTCACCTCGTTTTCACATGGCGGCGGCTGTGGCTGCAAAATCGCACCCGGCGTGCTTGCTGAAATCCTGAAACAAAGCACGGGCTTCCCGGTACCGCCACAACTGCTGATCGGCATCGAAACTGCCGATGACGCCGCGGTTTATCAACTCAACGATGAACAAGCGCTGATTGCAACCACCGATTTCTTCATGCCGATTGTGGATGACCCGGTCGACTTTGGTCGCATCGCTGGCACCAATGCAATCTCCGATGTGTACGCAATGGGCGGCACACCCATCATGGCGCTGGCACTGGTGGGCATGCCGATCGACAAACTGCCGATCGAGACCATAGGAAAAATTCTGGCGGGTGGTGAATCAGTCTGCGCACAAGCCGGCATACCGATTGCCGGCGGTCACACGATTGACTGCGTTGAACCGATTTACGGTCTGGTGGTCATGGGGCTGATTCACCCCTCACGCATCAAGCGAAATGCTGATGCGAAAGCCGGCGATAAACTCATTCTCGGCAAGCCGCTCGGCGTGGGCATCCTGTCTGCCGCACTGAAAAAAGGTGCACTGGATGCGCAAGGCTACGCAGCAATGATTGCCAGCACCACTCAACTTAATACGCCCGGAAAAGATTTGTCCGGCATTGAGGGCGTGCATGCGATCACTGATGTAACTGGCTTCGGTCTGCTGGGCCATGCGCGTGAAATGGCGCTGGGGTCCAAACTGAGATTGCACATTGATCTGAACAGCGTGCCTTTTCTGCCGCAAGTGGAAGCGCTCGCAGCGAAGGGTTTCATCACCGGCGCATCCGGTCGAAACTGGTCGGGCTATGGTTCAGATGTGACATTGGCCGAAACCATCAGCGAGACACAAAAAGCCCTGCTATGCGACCCGCAAACCTCAGGCGGCTTGCTGGTTGCCTGTGCGCAGACAGCGTCGATAAGGTCCTGTCGCTGTTTCATGCACAGGGCTTTACGCAAGCTGCAGTCATTGGCGAACTCAGCGCCGGCAAACCCGGCATCGATGTAACGAACTGACGTCCGCGCAAGGTCGGGGATGCGGTGGCCTGCGCACACTTCCCGACCCGGCTACACTGGCAGGCTTTGATCCATCGGCAACCTCCATGTCCACTGCCGCACCTGACGCGCCTGACGCACCTGACGCACCCAACACACCGCTTGCTCTCGACTGCCGACAGCTGACCAGAGCCTATGGCCAGCGTACCGTGCTGCATCAACTCGACCTGCAACTCGCGGCGGGCGACTACGTGGCGATCATGGGTGAATCAGGCGTGGGCAAGTCCACGCTGCTGAATCTGATCGCCGGCCTGGACGCGCCCGATAGCGGTAGCTTGCATATTGCCGGTACGCGCCTTGATGCGATGAATGATGAGGCTGCGACCTTGCTGCGTCGTGAAAAACTGGGCTTCATTTTTCAGGCATTTCATTTGCTGCCTCATCTGACTGTACAACAAAACATTGCGTTGCCGCTGGTTTTGAACAGCTTACCTGTCACACGCGCCAGCGAGATGATCAGCGCCGTAGGTTTGCAAGGGCGTGAACATGATTTCCCGCGTCAATTATCAGGCGGCGAAATGCAGCGGGTCGCGATTGCGCGCGCGCTAGTTCATCGGCCGCGTTTATTGCTGGCCGATGAACCAACGGGCAATCTGGATCCCGAGACTGCAGCCGAAATTCTTCAACTCATCCGTAATGAGATTCGCAACAGCGCAGCCTCGGGCATCATCGTGACCCACTCACCCGCAGCTGCTGCGAGTGCGGACCGCATTCTGCTTCTGACGCGCGAAGGCTTGAAGCAAATCAGCGCGGATGAAGCACACGCTCGATGAAATCGTTTTCCACAACGCTGATGTCGCAAGTCACGCGCTGGTTACTCGCCGGCGAGTGGGGAGCGCATCCGGTGCGCGCGCTAGTCGCAGTGACGGCGATTGCATTGGGCGTTGCATTGGGTTTCGGTATTCATTTGGTCAACGAAGCGGCGTTTAGTGAATTTTCGGCAGCAGCGCGCAGTCTGTCAGGTAGCGCGGATCTGCAAGTGCGGGGCAAGAATGCGCAACTGGACGAGACCTTGTACGCGCAAATCGCCGCCATGCCTGATGTCGAGATTGCTGCTCCTGTGTTGGAACTGGATCTTGCCGTGGCGGGTCAGCGCAGCACGCTCAAGGTGTTGGGTATTGATGGATTTCAGTCGGCATTAATCTCACCCGACCTGATGGGTCAGCCTGAAGACGGCAAGCCTTTCGACACGCTGATGGCCGATACCGTGTTTCTCTCACCCGCTGCGATGACATGGCTGCAAATGCGACCCGGTGACACGCTCAACCTGATCGCCGGTACACGCCGCGTATCGCTACGCGTTGCAGGCTCGCTGTTGCGCGCGCGCGCAGGCCAACGTTTGGCCGTGATGGATATCGGCAGCGCGCAATTTCAGTTCGCGCGGCTCGGTCAATTGTCACGCATTGAGATCAAGCTGGTGCCAGGAGCGAATCGCTTAGCGTTCAAGACGAGTCTGGAGCAAGCACAGACCTCACTCGTCATTGCTGAAACAGAGGATCAAGACAAACGCACCGCCAACATGTCGCGTGCGTATCGCGTGAACCTGAACGTGCTGGCACTGGTAGCCCTATTTACTGGCGCGTTTTTAGTTTTCTCTACGCAGGCTTTGTCTGTACTTCGACGCCGACCGCAGTTCGCGCTCTTGCGCACACTGGGTGTCACACGCCGGCAGCTACTCGCGCAAGTGCTGATCGAAGGTGGCTTGCTGGGTGTCTTGGGTGCAGCGCTTGGTATTACGCTCGGCTATGGGCTGGCAGCGGCGGCCTTGTCGATGTTCGGTGGCGATCTGGGTGGTGGTTACTTTCCGGGTGTGCGCCCGACACTGGTGTTCAGTCCGGTTGCGGCGCTGATTTTTTTTAGTGCTGGGGCCGGTGTAGCTTTACTTGGCAGTTGGTCGCCGGCGATGGAAGCTGCGCGTGCAAAACCCGCCGCCGCCATGAAAGCGGGCAGTGAAGATCTGGCGCTCGCACCACTCGCGGTACCTTGGCCTGCACTCGCTGCCATCGCAATGGGTGCGGTGTTTACGATGCTGCCACCCGTGTCTGGATTACCCGTGTTTGGTTATTTGTCGATTGCCTTGCTACTGGTGGGTAGCATCGCACTCATGCCACGCGCTGCATCGCTGCTATTTTCTGCGCTGGCACCGCGCTGGTCGGGCTTGATGGGCAGCCTTGCACTGGCACGTTTGGCCAACGCACCCAATCAGGCAGCGATTGCGCTGGGCGGCGTTCTGTCCAGCTTCTCGTTAATGGTTGCCATGGCCATCATGGTCTCCAGCTTTCGCATCTCTGTGGATGACTGGTTGCAGCATCTGCTATCGGCCGACATGTATGTCCGTGTGCAAAACGGTGGCGACGCCGGCCAAATGAGCGCAGAGGAACAGCAGAAGATCGCGCGTCTGCCTGCTGTCGCACGCATGGAAACCACTCGCCATCAACCCGTCACACTCGACCCCGCACGTCCAGCGGTGGCACTGATTGCGCGCACACTGGATGCAAATGCGCCTGATCGCAGCATTCCCATCGTAGGTGAATCGCTCAAAGGTATCGCACGCCCGGTCTGGATTTCTGAAGCCATGGTGGACCTCTATGGCTGGCAGGCGGGGCAAGCGGTGGAACTGCCAATGCAAGGCAAGCTGGAAAAATTCACGGTCGCTGGTGTGTGGCGAGATTATGCAAGGCAATCGGGTGCGCTGATGCTGCGTCTGGAGGACTATCGCGCACTCACGGGTGATATGAACATCAATGATGTAGCGCTATGGCTGCAACGCGATGCCAGTGCTGCGCAGCTGCGCGCGCAACTCGAGTCACTGCCCTTCACAGGCGCACTGGAGTTCGCCGAACCCGGAGAGATACGCGCGATCAGCCTGAAAATTTTCGATCGCAGTTTCGCTGTCACGTATCTGCTGGAAGGTGTGGCGATCATTATTGGATTATTTGGCGTCGCCGCCACCTTCTCTGCGCAAACACTGTCACGCGCCAAGGAATTCGGCATGCTGCGTCATATCGGTATCACCCGTCGACAAATCCTTCTGCTGCTCGCTGGCGAAGGCGCGCTGCTGGCCGGACTGGCGATCGCTGCGGGCTTTGTGCTGGGCGGCTGCATCAGTCTGATTTTGGTATTCATCGTGAATCCGCAATCTTTTCACTGGACCATGGGTTTGCACCTGCCTTGGTCTTTGCTTGCTACGGTGGCTTTAGTTTTGTTGTTGTCCGCAGCGATGACTGCATTGATGTCCGGACGCATGGCCGTCGCCGGCAGCGTCGTGCGTTCCGTCAGGGAGGACTGGTGAAGTTTTTCTTACATACGCTGCGTGTTCACGCTCTTCTTCGTGCGCCAATACTTGCCCTGTTGACTGTACTAATTTTTTTTCTAAGCGCAGCCAGTCATGTTCGGGCGGCCTCACCGGCGTTCACATCGGTGGTACCGGGAAAGACACTGAGCTTTCCACGCGACTTCGGCGCGCATCCCAATTTTCGCACCGAGTGGTGGTACGCCACGGGTTGGCTTCAAACACTAGATGGAAAATCAATAGGCTTTCAGGTAACGTTTTTTCGCTCGGCGACCGACCATGATGCCGCTAATCCTAGTCGCTTCGCGCCGAAGCAACTGATCGTCGCTCATGCCGCACTCTCCGATCCTGCATTAGGCAAACTTGTGCATGACCAGAAAATTGCGCGTGCTGGCTTCGGCCTTGCGCACGCGAGCGAAGCAACAACCGATGTCAAGCTGCGTCAATGGACCATGCGCCGCGATGCCGACGGACGCTACCAGATCGCTTTGCCCGCACGCGACTTCACACTGTCCCTGACACTCACGCCAACGCAGCCGTTACTGCTACAAGGTGAGCAAGGCTATTCACGCAAAGGGCCGGTCGCAGGACAGGCCAGCTACTACTACAGCGAACCCCAACTGAAAGTCAGCGGTCAGGTCACGCGCCAAGGCAAGCCCGTCACCGTGCAGGGCAGCGCCTGGCTGGATCATGAATGGTCTTCGACCTTGCTAGACCCGCGCGCCGTCGGCTGGGACTGGGTGGGTGCCAATCTGGATGATGGCAGTGCGCTCATGGCATTTCGCATACGCAGCGCGGATGGTCAGGCGCTGTGGCAGCATGCGGCACTGCGCGATGCGAATGGCAAGCTGCGTGCTGTCAGCGCGGATGCGATACGCTTCACGCCGCTGCGTGAATGGCGATCGCCGCGCACCGGTGCCCGTTATCCGGTGTCCATGCAAATCGATATGAGCGATACGCGCTGGCGACTGACGCCTTTGCAAGACGATCAGGAACTCGATTCACGCCAGTCAACTGGCGCCGTGTATTGGGAAGGCGCCGTGACGATCGAGCGTAATGGCAAGCCGGCGGGACGAGGCTACTTTGAAATGACTGGCTATCTGAAAGCCCTGAAACTATGACCAAAAATACCGACCGCCCGGAAGCCCGAAGCGGACTCAAAACGCTCGCTGGCCTTTTGCCTTTCTTGTCACCCTACCGCCGACGCATCATCGCAGCGGGTATTGCACTAGTCATCGCAGCGTCGGCAACTCTGGCGATTCCCTATGGCTTTCGGCAGCTAATCGATCTCGGTTTCACGACGGCAGATACGCAAAAAGCAGCGCAAGTGAATGTGTATTTTCTCGCGCTCTTTGCAGTAGCCTGCGTGCTGGCTGCATCGACTGCAGCACGCTTTTATTTGGTGTCCTGGTTGGGCGAACGTGTGACGGCTGATATACGCAGTGCTGTGTATGCGCATGTGCTGCGCCAAAGTCCGGAATTTTTTGAAGTGACTCAGACGGGTGAAGTTCTGTCGCGACTAACCACCGACACCACACTGATACAAACCGTGGTGGGCACCAGCATCTCGATGGCGCTGCGCAATGTGCTGCTGCTCATCGGTGGCTTGCTGATGATGTTCATCACCAGCGTCAAGCTCTCGTTCATCATCATGGTGATGCTGCTGGCAATTATTTTACCGATCGTGATGATAGGACGACGCGTCAGAAAACTCTCGCGCGCCTCACAAGACAGAATAGCTGATGCATCAGGTCTGGCGAGTGAGCGTATGAATGCCATCGCTGTGGTGCAGGCATTTGCGCATGAAGTTCATGAGGCGCGCCAGTTCGGCAATGCCGTTGAACGTGCATTTGGCACCGCGATTGACCGTGTGCGTGCTCGCTCGATACTGACTGTGACTGCGATACTGCTAGTGTTTGGCGCGATTGTTTTTGTGCTGTGGCTGGGTGCGCACGCGGTAATGGAAGGACGGATGAGCGCGGGTGAGTTGGGCCAGTTCATTTTGTATTCCGCTATCGTCTCGGGTGCCATTGGTGCCTTGTCCGAAACACTGGGTGATGCGCAACGTGCTGCGGGTGCCAGCGAGCGCTTGCTGGAATTGCTGGCCGAACGTTCACCGATTGCGTCTCCGGAACATCCGCAAGCCCTGCCTGCGCGTGCGGCGAACGGATCGCGTCTAGAGCTGGACCATCTGAATTTTAATTACCCGTCCCGCCCAGCTCAGCCTGCGCTGGCTGATCTGTCGCTCGACATTGCCCCCGGCGAAACCGTGGCAATCGTAGGACCCTCAGGCGCCGGCAAGACCACGTTGTTTCAGCTGCTTCTGCGCTTCTATGATCCGCAAACCGGCAACATACAACTCGATGGCGTCGACATACGCTCGCTGAAGCTGCAGGACCTTCGCAACGCAATCGGCATCGTCCCGCAAGACACGGTGGTGTTCTCTGCGAATGCGATGGAAAATATTCGCTATGGTCATCCCGAAGCCACCGATGCAGAAGTCATCGAAGCTGCCAAGTTAGCGGCGGCACATGAATTCATCGAGCGACTACCCGAGGGTTATCAATCATTTTTGGGTGAACGAGGTGTTCGCCTATCCGGTGGACAAAGACAGCGCATCGCCATCGCGCGCGCCTTGCTGAAAAATCCGCCCTTGCTGCTGCTGGATGAAGCAACCAGCGCGCTCGATGCAGAATCGGAACGACTGGTGCAACGCGCACTGGAAGCGGCGATGGTGGACAGAACAACGCTGGTGATTGCCCACCGACTGGCTACAGTGCAGCGAGCTACGCGTATTGTGGTGATGGAGCGGGGACGTATCGTCGAAACCGGAACCCATGCATCGCTGGTGGAGGCCGGCGGCTTGTACGCGCAACTGGCTGCGCTGCAGTTTAATACGCACTGAGCACTGAGCAATGCGCACTGAGGCCAGAAAACTTCTATTGCCTCAGTTCGTTTGCCCCAGCCTATCCATGATCAAACGCTGCAGTTCGAAAAACTCGTCTGAGTTACGACCCATATCTAGGCTGACTTCAAGCAATTCTCGCGCCTCTTCATCTTCCTCCAATGCCGTGTAGCACTCGGCCATGCGAAAAGCGGCCGGCATAAAGGTGGGATCCACTTGTAAAGCGCACGCATGAAACGTCGCCGCCAGCAGGGGATCACCGAGGCTCTGCAGAATCATGCCGGCCATGAACAGGAAACGAATATCCTTGGGGTTACTGATCGCCAGCTGTAAGGCCATCGGGAGTGCCTCTCGATACCGTTGCGCCTGATAGAACTCATACGCACCCTCATACACCTTTTCAAGACGCTCGAAATCCGGCGCTGTCAACGATGCGCGCTCAATGCCATTGGCCAGCGTGTCTTGCAAAAGGTGCAGCTTGTCCGGGAATTCACCGGGGCTCAGATTGACCAGAGCGAGTATCTGCGCGATCTCCGGCAATGGCGCGGACTGGGAGGGCGAACTGTCTTTCATTAACGCGCGCCAGAGGGCGTCAGACGCTCAGATACCCATTGTGCTACTGCATCACATTCCCGCAACTCGCTACCCGTCAGCCCGCTCGGCCTCTGCGTACTGGCCTCGCCACCCGCCTGCCGGCGCTCAGTGAGCATTTGCTGTACCTGCCCGAAGGTACGTTCAAACAGTGCGAGTCGCATAGGGGGCACTGGCGACTGCTCGGTCCTTGTGGCGAAAGAGTCTGCTGAAGGACTGCCACCCGGCGGAGTCAGGGGCGTGAGCGTCTGCGAAGCCATCGTTGGCCGCGCCGACGCGGGTGAATTCTGCTGGGTTAGTTGGACGTGATTCAGCGGGATAGGAGAATTTATTTTGTTCATGGCGGTCTTTTGGCAAGGGTGAACAGAAAAGTGAGGAGTCCTGCAAGGCGAATGAAAATTGTAGGCGTGGTCGCGCTCGGTTGGCCACACCTCAATGCATTCGGTTGTAAGCCCACCACAATTGAGCACACCGGAGCACCACGCGACATGGCAAACAAGGTCGAGCTACCCAAGCCGGGGCTCACGCTACAATACGCACTTCCCTGGAGTCAATTGATGCGCCAATACCTCGATTTCATGCGCCATGTGTATGACCATGGCACCACCAAGACCGATCGCACCGGCACCGGTACGCGTTCCGTTTTCGGCTACCAGATGCGGTTTGATTTGCAGGAAGGCTTCCCGCTGGTCACCACCAAAAAACTGCACCTCAAATCCATCATTCATGAATTGATCTGGTTTCTCGCTGGTTCGACCAATATCGCGTATCTGAAAGAAAACGGCGTTTCTATCTGGGACGAGTGGGCCGATGCGAATGGCGATCTGGGTCCCATCTATGGTTACCAATGGCGCAGCTGGCCCACGCCGGATGGTGGACATGTCGATCAGATTGCGCAGCTGATCCAGCAAATCCAGTCTAATCCCGATTCGCGCCGACTAATCGTTTCGGCATGGAATGTAGGTGACATTCCGCAAATGAAGCTGCCACCCTGTCATGCGTTTTTTCAGTTCTATGTTGCCGATGGCAAGCTTTCCTGCCAGCTGTACCAGCGCAGTGCTGATATTTTTCTCGGCGTGCCGTTCAACATCGCCTCTTATGCCTTGCTGACGCACATGGTGGCCGAACAGACCGGACTGGATGTCGGTGATTTTGTCTGGACCGGTGGCGATTGCCACTTGTATTCAAACCATATGGATCAGGTCCGCGAACAATTGTCGCGCGAGCCACTGCCCTTGCCCAAACTGGTTTTGAAACGCAAGCCCGCCACAATTTTTGATTACCAGTTCGACGATATCGAGATCGTCGGCTACCAGTCGCATCCCGCGATCAAAGCACCCGTCGCGGTGTAAAGCGCCAGCTTCGACTATCATTCTGCGACCATGCCCGCTACCCTCACCCTGATTGTTGCCACCGAACGCCACAACGGCATCGGTATTAACAACGCCCTTCCCTGGCGGTTGCCGGAGGATTTGGCGTTTTTCAAACGGACCACCACGGGTCACCCCATCCTGATGGGCAGGAAGACTTTTGAATCCATAGGACGGCCGCTGCCCAACCGCCGCAATATCGTCATCACACGCAACCCGGACTGGCAGCATGAGGGCGTCGACACCGCCGGCTCGCTGCAGCAGGCCGCCGATCTGGCTGGCGATGGCGAAGTGTTTGTCATTGGCGGCGCGCAGATCTACGCTGATGCTTTGTCACTGGCTTCCCGACTGATCGTCACCGAAATCAATGCCGACTTTGCCTGCGACGCCTTCTTTCCGGCAATAGACCCAGCGGTGTGGAAAGAGGTGTCGCGTGAACCCCATCATGCGGCCTCGCAGGGATTTGATTATGCTTTTGTTATCTATGACCGGCGCTGACGCCAAAGTCCTCACAGATTGAGAAATCGATTTCTCCCATAGCCGCCTCATATCTGAGAGAATCCCGCTTTATTTTTTGCCGCTCACCCCCTTCGGGGCGATGAGGCGCACCAGGAGCACCCATGAAATTCCGCTTCCCCATCGTCATTATTGACGAAGACTTCCGCTCCGAAAATACCTCCGGCCTTGGCATACGCGCGCTGGCCGATGCACTGGAAAAAGAAGGTATGGAAGTACTGGGTGTCACCAGCTACGGTGATCTGTCGCAGTTCGCGCAGCAGCAGTCGCGCGCTTCGGCGTTCATCCTGTCCATCGACGATGAGGAGTTCGGCGGCGGCAGTCCTGAAGAAACCGAGCATGCACTGAAATCGCTGCGCGCTTTTGTCGAAGAAATCCGCTATAAAAATTCCGATATTCCGCTGTACCTGTATGGTGAAACCCGTACCTCGCGCCACATCCCGAATGATGTGCTACGTGAACTACATGGCTTCATTCACATGTTCGAGGACACGCCCGAGTTCGTCGCGCGCCATATCATTCGCGAAGCGCGCGCCTATCTTGACGGTCTAGCGCCACCATTTTTCAGGGCAATGGTGCATTACGCACAAGATGGTTCCTACTCCTGGCACTGTCCCGGCCATTCGGGTGGCGTAGCATTTCTGAAGTCACCCATAGGTCAGATGTTTCACCAGTTCTTCGGTGAGAACATGCTACGCGCTGATGTGTGCAATGCAGTTGAAGAGTTGGGTCAACTACTCGACCATACTGGACCGGTGGCCGCCAGCGAGCGTAATGCTGCACGGATTTTTAATGCAGACCACTGCTACTTTGTCACCAACGGCACGTCGACCTCGAACAAGATGGTCTGGCACTCCACCGTGGCATCGGGCGATGTTGTCGTTGTGGATCGCAACTGCCATAAATCGGTACTGCACTCCATCATCATGTGTGGCGCGATACCTGTGTTTCTGATGCCAACCCGAAATCACTTGGGCATCATCGGCCCCATTCCGGTCGAAGAATTCCGGATGGAAAACATCATGAAAAAGGTCGAAGCCAATCCCTTCGCCCGTCACGCAAAGAACAAGATACCGCGCATTCTTACCATTACCCAATCCACCTACGATGGCGTGATTTATAACGTCGAAACCATCAAGGAAATGTTGGATGGCGAGATAGAAACCCTCCATTTCGATGAAGCTTGGTTGCCGCATGCGAGCTTCCATGATTTTTATAAAGACATGCACGCAATCGGCAAAGACAGACCGCGCGCGAAGAAATCCATGATTTTCTCGACCCAGTCCACGCACAAACTGCTGGCTGGCCTGTCTCAAGCATCGCAAATTCTTGTGCAGGAATCAGAGACAGTAAAGCTGGATCGGGATAGCTTCAATGAAGCCTATCTGATGCATATGTCCACCTCACCCCAGTACGCCATCATTGCCTCCTGCGACATCGCAGCCGCCATGATGGAGCCGCCGGGTGGCACCGCACTGGTCGAAGAAAGTATTCTCGAAGCCCTCGACTTCCGTCGTGCGATGAAAAAAGTCGACAAAGAGTGGGGCAAGGACTGGTGGTTCCAAGTGTGGGGGCCGGAGCATTTTTCCGCCGATGGCATCGGCGAGCGTGATGACTGGATGATCAACGGCAAGGATGACTGGCATGGCTTCGGAAAGATCGAAACCGGCTTCAACATGCTTGATCCGATCAAGGCCACCATTGTCACGCCCGGCTTGTCACTGGATGGCAAATTCGGCGAGACCGGTATTCCTGCATCCATCGTCACCAAATACCTTGCAGAACACGGCGTCATCGTTGAAAAGGCGGGTCTGTATTCCTTCTTCATCATGTTCACCATCGGCATTACCAAGGGCCGCTGGAACACACTGCTGACCGCGCTGCAGCAGTTCAAGGACGATTACGATAAAAATCAACCGATGTGGCGCATCCTGCCGGAATTCGCGGCTGCGAACCCGCGCTATGAACGCACTGGCCTGAAAGATCTCTGCCATCAGATTCACGACATGTACAAGGCGCATGACATCGCTCGTCTGACGACGGAAATGTATTTGTCTGATATGCAACCGGCGATGAAGCCTTCGGATGCGTTTGCAAAAATGGCGCACCGTGAAATTGATCGCGTGCCTATCGACGAACTCGAAGGACGCGTGACTGCCATCCTGTTGACACCCTACCCACCTGGCATTCCACTCTTAATTCCAGGCGAGCGCTTCAACAAGACGATCGTTGATTACCTACGTTTCGCGCGTGATTTCAACGAGAAGTTTCCTGGCTTCGAGACTGATGTGCACGGGCTGGTGAAACTCGAAGGCGAAGGTAACGCTGGGTATTACGTGGATTGTGTGAGGCAGGCGGACACGGAGTGACCGTATAAAAGATTTTTTCAAGCACTAAAAAAATACCGGAGCCCGACTTTTATCGGACTCCGGTTCTATTCGGGTCAACCATCAAGCCTTAGGCAAAGTGACGCCCCGCTGACCCTGATATTTCCCGCCACGATCTTTGTACGAAGTCTCGCAGACCTCATCACTCTCGAAAAACAAGACCTGCGCACAACCCTCACCTGCATAAATTTTCGCGGGTAGCGGCGTGGTGTTGGAAAACTCCAGCGTCACATAACCTTCCCATTCCGGCTCAAAGGGCGTGACATTCACGATAATGCCGCAACGGGCATAGGTGGATTTGCCCAGGCAAATCGTCAGCACACTGCGTGGAATGCGGAAGTATTCGATAGTGCGCGCCAGCGCGAACGAGTTCGGCGGAATGATGCAGACGTCGCTCTTGAGATCAACAAACGAGTTCTCGTCGAAATTTTTCGGATCAACGATGGTGCTGTTGATATTGGTAAAAATCTTGAATTCGTCGGCACAGCGGATATCGTAGCCATACGATGACGTACCGTAGGAGACGATCTTCTGGCCGTTGGCTTCACGCACTTGGCCGGGTTCGAAGGGTTCGATCATGCCGGTAGATTCCGCCATGCGGCGTATCCATTTGTCAGATTTTATGGTCATTTTGGAAAAATTCAGAGATGTGATATACCAAGTGCTGAATTTTACGCGAAGGACGGACTATAAGAACTTACCTTGCCCGGTTATGGGCGGTGAAATTGTCTTATCTCAGTTCGAATACTGTTGTTAATGCCGCGCTCTACGTCATTAAATGCCGAAAGAATAGGATCAAAAATACAAGCCAATTTTTCTTGAGCATCATCTAATTGATAGGCTGATGCAAATTTAGCGCTTTCAAAATTGACTAATAGTTTCTGATACTGTGATTCGTAGACATTAATATGATTAGGCTTGTCATTAGAACGATCCCCAACTTTAGGATCAAGAATATACTTGTCAATGATCGTCTGCGCTTTCGCCATGGTCGGATTTTTTTTGAAATCCTGAACATCAGCGGAGCACAAAAACGCGTTTCGATTCATGTCACCCTTTTTGAGTATTGTTAATAACGCAGTAAAAATCTTCGGCTCATTTTCGAGCAGTTTTTTGTAATCACCGCCAGCCGGAAGCTGGCCCGGATATTTTCCTTTAAACTGCGCGATAGCTAATCCAATTTGCGCTCTTTCCGACAAAGGCGGTGGCGAATTTCTCTTAACATGCCAAGTCGCAATGTCATTAAAAACCCCACCAGAAAATAACTTTAGTTTAAATGATATGCTATTTGTAACAGCCGACTGTGCTGCCTTGATATTTTTAGCGACCGAATCAAGCGTGGAGGCGAGGGATTTAGAGACAACTTTCGACGATCGGATAAATTTAGTCGCATTTTCGACAGCAGGCGACGATGCGAAATCGGCCGCTCCGGCACCGCTCGAACGGGTCCGAGTGTTTATCTGATGCAAAGGCACCTCCTTAGAATCAATTGTGTTAACTCATATTGAGCACCTAATTAGTTAAGTTTTTGCGTGTGTAGTGCAGCACGAAAGCATTCACTTGTCAGCGCTGCATAGCCTCCCACACCTTCTGCAGCCTCTTCACCGACACCGGCATCGGCGTCTTTAATTCTTGCGCAAAGAGCGACACCCGCAATTCCTCCAGCATCCAGCGGAATTCCAGCATTTTCGGGTCACCCTGAGCACCGCCCTTCATCGCGCGCTGCCAGGGCATGGCAGCCTGCTGCCATTCGGCCATCAGACGCGTGTCACGCGCGGGATCTGTCCTGAGTTTGTCCATCCTGACCTGCATGGCTTTCAGGTAGCGCGGAAAATGGGCCAGTTGGATATGTTCCGTTTCTGCCACAAAGCGCTTGTGTACCAACGACTGCAATTGCGACTGCATATCAGCTTGTGCTGCGGCATACGATTTTAGGGCCTGCAATTTCTTGGGCAGCGAGTGGTATTCGCCAAGAATCTGTCCAATCAGACGCGCAATTTCATTCACCAGCAAATTCAGGCGGGCCTTGCCCTCATCACGCCGCTGGTTGAATTCTGCGGCATTGGTCGGCAGTGGTAACTGGAGGCAAGCTCGGGACAGGCCGGCCTGAATAATCTGATCACGCAATTCTTCCTGCGAGCCCAGCGCCATGAATTGCATACCCATCTGTTGCAAACCTGGGACGTTTTTTTCCAGATATTTCAGCTGCTCCTTGAGTTGCAGTGCGAACAAGCGGCGCAGGCCGGCCAAATGAATGACCGCCGCCTCATTGGGATCGTCAAACACTTCAAGATCACAATGCGTCGTCCGGTCAACTAGCGCTGGAAATCCAATTAAGGTCTGTTTGCCCCGCTGGATTTCCAACAGTTCAGGTAAGACATCAAACGACCAGGTGCTGAGATTCTGAAAACCTGCCGGACCCGCAGCGCTGCGGTTTGCGGTAGCCACGGCAGTAGTGGCTGCAACTGCACCGGTAGCCGAGCTTGCAACCTGGTCTACGATCGCCTCAACTGGCGCCGCCTGCTCGGCGATCTTCTGAAACTGCTCACGGGCTTGCGTTCCAAATTCTGCCTGCAAGGCTGAAAGATTGCGGCCCATATCCAGCTGCCGACCATGCTCATCGATGATTTTTAAATTCATGAAATGATGTGCGGGCAGCGTTTCAATTTTGAAGTCTGCTGTTTTGATCATGACAGTTGTCTGCAAGCGCACGTCAGCGATCACAGCATCCAGTAAACTACCCAGACCGAATTTTTTAGCTTCATGAACACGATCGCAAAATCCGGCCGAATAGTCTGGCAATGGTACGCAATGACGCCGCAGTTTTTGTGGCAAGGATTTGAGCAGCAAATGGACTTTTTCTTTCAGCATGCCAGTCACTAGCCATTCGCAACGTGCAGCTGATATTTGATTGAGCGCATAAAGCGGCACCGCGAGCGTAACGCCGTCACGCAGCGAGCCGGGCTCGAAATGATAAGTGAGGGCCATTTCAATACCCGCGTGACGCATTTGCTTGGGAAATAAATCGGTGGTGACGCCGGCGGCCTCATGGCGCATCAGATCATCACGACTGAGATAGAGAATTTTCGGCTCAGCGACACTGGCCTTGCGCAGCCATCGTTCAAAACCGACCGCGTGATGAATATCCTCCGGGATCAGCTTCTCGTAAAAAGCAGCAATGAGTTCTTCATCCACCAGCACATCCAGACGACGTGACTTGTGCTCCAGATTTTCTATCTCGCGTATCAGCTTCTGGTTGTGCGCAAAAAATGGCGCTCGGGTCTCGAAATCACCATCGACCAACGCGCTGCGTATAAAAATCTCGCGCGCCTGCTGCGGATTGATTTTGCCGAAGTCTGTTCTGCGTTGACTGTAAACCACCAGACCATGCAAGGTCGCTCGTTCATACGCTGAGACCTGACCGCTCTTTTTTTCCCAACGCGGATCACCCCAGGATTTTTTCAGCAGATGCCCGCCAACTTTCTCCAGCCATTCCGGCTGTATCTGTGCCAACGTGCGTGCATACAGCCGTGAAGTATCCACCAGCTCACCGCCCATCACCCAGCGACCTGCTTTTTTCAACAAGCTCGAACCTGGCCATAGATAAAAACGAATTCCACGCGCGCCAAGATAATGCGGCTCATCATCGGCCTTGTAACCAATATTACCGAGCAAGCCAGTCAGCAACGCGAGATGCAATTGTTCGTAGGTTGCTGGTGATTCGTTGATGCGCCAACCTTGCTCACGCACAATCGTGAGCAACTGCGAATGCACATCACGCCATTCACGCAGGCGCAGCTGCGACAAAAACTGACTACGGCATTGCTCGCTCAGCTGACGATTGGATTGTTTTTGAGCGATCGCCTCTTCAAACCAGGTCCAGATTTTCAGATAACTGATGAACTCTGACTTTTCATCCGTAAATTTTTTGTGGGCTGCATCAGCGGCTGCTTGCACATCGACAGGTCGGTCGCGCGGATCCTGAACCGACAGTGCTGCAGCAATAATCAGCATCTCACCCAGACACTGATGGTCGCGCCCCGCGAGAATCATTCTGCCCACCCGCGGGTCCATCGGCAGTCGCGCCAGCTGACGACCCAGCTCGGTCAGTTCCAGCGCTTCGTTAACTGCACCAAGCTCCTGCAACAACTGATAACCATCGGCAATAGCACGACCCAGCGGTGGCTCGATAAACGGAAACTGCTCCACATTGCCTAGCTTCAGCGACTTCATACGCAAAATAACAGCCGCGAGCGAAGAACGCAAAATTTCGGGTTCGGTGAATTTTGATCGCTGCAAATAATCCTGCTCGTCATACAAGCGAATGCAAACACCCGCTGCCACTCGGCCGCAGCGTCCGGCGCGTTGATTAGCTGCCGACTGCGCAATAGCCTCGATCTGCAACTGCTCAACTTTATTGCGATAGCTGTAGCGTTTGACACGCGCCGTGCCCGCATCAACTACATAGCGAATCCCCGGCACCGTGAGCGAAGTTTCTGCGACATTGGTCGCCAACACGATACGTCGCGCATTGCTAGTTTTGAAGACGCGCTCCTGTTCCTGCGCTGGCAGGCGCGCAAGCAGCGGCAAGATCTCGACATGCGGTGGATGATATTTACGTAGCGCTTCGGCGGCATCACGTATTTCTCGCTCACCGGGCAGGAAGACGAGAATGTCGCCGGGACCGACTAAAGCGAGCTCATCGACGGCATCAACGATCGCGTCCATCAGATCACGCTGCTCGCGACTGCGTGCGGCACTCGTGTTGGATGTTGCCGTCGCTTTGGCCTGAGTATTTTGCTCCACCGGCCGTTCCACAGGTCTGTATCGCACTTCCACCGGATATAAGCGTCCCGACACTTCAATTACTGGCGCCGGTTTACCTGCATGCTCAAAATGTTTCGCGAAGCGGTCAGCATCAATGGTGGCCGAGGTGATGATGAGCTTCAGATCAGGCCGGCGTGGCAGCAATTGCTTGAGGTAACCCAACAAAAAATCAATATTCAAACTGCGCTCGTGGGCTTCATCGATGATGAGCGTGTCATATTGCCGCAGCAGCGGATCACCCTGTGTCTCGGCAAGCAGAATGCCGTCAGTCATCAGCTTGACCCACGCGCCCTCGGACAAGGTGTCATTGAAACGTACCTTGTAGCCCACATGCATGCCGGGCGGCGAGCCGAGTTCCTGCGCGATACGCTTGGCTGTTGAAGAGGCAGCGATGCGACGTGGCTGGGTGTGGCCAATCATGCCGAGTTCGCCACGCCCCAGAGACAGACAAATCTTGGGTAGCTGCGTGGTTTTGCCAGAGCCTGTCTCGCCGCAGACGATGATGACCTGATGCTGCCGCAAGGCCGCCATGATGTCCTCGCGCCGGCCCGATACGGGCAGCTCATCAGGAAAACTGATCGCCGGCAGCGGATGACGCACTGGAATCGGTTTCGGGCGGGGAGCGTGGGCGGCTTGGGCGGCGTGGGGAGCGTGGACAGCGTGAGACGCTGAAGCTACAGGGCGCGCAGGTCGTGCTTTTTTTGGGGAGTCGGGTGCAGACATGTCGGAGCGAATTATAATGCGCCCCATGGATAACCCTACCCAGTTCGTCGCGTGGCTACGCTCGGTCGCGCCTTACATTCACGCATTCCGCGGAAAAACCTTCGTGGTCGCCTTCCCGGGCGAGCTGGTGCGGGCGGGCGCACTGCCCGTATTGGCGCATGACCTGTCGCTGTTGCACGCGCTGGGGATCAAGGTCGTTATCGTCTACGGATCACGCCCGCAGGTGGAAGAACAGCTGGCCTTGCGCAATGAACAGTCGCGCTTTCATAATGGCCTGCGCATCACGGATGCAGTCGCCCTGGAGTGCGCCAAGGAAGCAGCGGGCGAACTCCGACTGGATATCGAAGCCGCATTCAGCCAAGGACTGCCCAACACGCCGATGGCCAATGCGGCGATACGCGTCATTTCAGGTAATTTTGTGGTCGCCCGTCCGATGGGCATTATTGATGGTGTCGATCTTGAACACACCGGTCTCGCCCGTAAAATCGCCTACGAAACCATCCATCCCATTTTGGACAACGGAGGTCTGGTGCTGCTCTCGCCGCTGGGCTTCTCGCCCACCGGCGAGGTTTTCAATCTGGCCATGGAAGATGTCGCTGTGGCAGCCGCCATATCACTGCGTGCCGACAAACTGATCTTCATCACTGAAACGCCCATGATGACGGATGCCGGCGGTACCGCGATTCATGAAGTATCAGTCCATCAGGCGCAGGCCGTTATTGAATCCGCTTGCTTGCCCGCGGATGCTGCCTACTACTTTTCCAATGCGATCCGCGCCTGTCAGTCGGGCGTACCGCGCGCTCACATTGTGCCGTTCTCGACCGATGGCTCAGTCTTGCTCGAAATTTTTACGCACGATGGCGTAGGTACGATGGTGTCAGCCCAGAATCTGGAAAGCTTGCGCGAAGCCAGCATTGAAGATGTCGGCAGCATTCTTCGTCTGATCGAACCTCTGGAAGCAGATGGCACTCTAGTAAAACGCGGTCGCGAATTGATCGAACGCGAGGTGGACTATTTCTCGGTCATTGAGCATGACGGTGTGATTTTCGGTTGCGCAGCACTCTATCCCTTCCCTGCAGAGAAAATGGCCGAGATGGCCTGCCTGACAGTGAGTCCTGACTCTCAGGCGCAAGGTGATGGGGAACGTTTGCTCAAGCATCTGGAAAATCGCGCGCGCGCCGCCGGATTCAAAAAACTATTTGTCCTCACAACCCGCGCCGCACACTGGTTTCTCAAGCGCGGATTCACCAATGCCAGCCTGGATGATTTACCCAAGGACCGGCAAAACATGTACAACTGGCAGCGCAAATCGCTCGTGCTAATCAAAAATCTTTGAACTGGAGATATCAATGACTCGGATGGTCCACTGCATCAAGCTCGGTAAAGAAGCCGAAGGATTGGATTTCCCCCCCTATCCCGGCGATCTGGGTAAAAAAATCTGGGAAGGCGTATCCAAGGAAGCTTGGGGCGCCTGGCTCAAGCACCAGACCATGTTGGTCAATGAAAACCGCCTGAATCTGGCCGATGTGCGCGCGCGAAAATATCTGGCGACGCAAATGGAGAAGCATTTCTTCGGCGAAGGTGCCGATGAGGCGCAGGGATATGTGCCGCCAGCCGGTTGAGTAGTAATGTTTCCTTTAAAAAAGCCGCCTGAGGGCGGCTTTTTTTTGAGCGCAGCCCCGAGGAATGCCGGCATCCATCAACCGAGCCGTTGTCACGCACTGATCCGCGTACGCGATCCCTGAAAAATTACAGAGCATTTTCTGGTATCACGACAAAGCAACGTACTAATCTCATCAGTCCCCATTGAAGACCATTCTGGAGAAAAATAACAGCATTAAAACCCGGAGAATCTGCCATGAATCGTATCAATGGAAAATCAGCTGAGCATTATCAAAACATGGAGACGCGCTACGCAGGCTATGCTCAAGGCTTGAAATATATGGAAAAAGACCATTCACTGTCATCTTTTCTGAACGAGGCCATAAAGCATCTGGAATCAAACAAAGCCGATGCAACGCAGGTAGCGCATTTCTTGATGGGAAAAACCGAGACTTTGCCTGATGGTTTGGAAAAGCACAGACCTGCATTGTCGCCGGAGGTCCATGACGCTATGTACGATGTGTTGAGAACCAACCGATACGGCAACTGGGGCATCAAGGAGTCGACTGAAAAAACCATCAGCAAGCTCACTCATTTACAAACACTGCTCGCAGCGACCAATGGTCCGTCTGCAGTACATCAAATAAATCAGACTGACCAAACGGCACCGAAAAATACAAATCGTTTTCTTATAAAGCTTTCACCAAAACCGACTATATTTGAAAAATTTTTATCCCTGTCCGATTCAGCGGTGAATGCAAAAAAAAGCGCATTATCATTGCCTTCTGAACCTGCAGCCAAGCCTCATTTAGGATCGAAAACTCACGAAACTACTGAAGCGCGGCTGGCCACTCAATCAACAAATCCGCTGCAGAATTCTCGTAAGGAAAAAATTCTCGAAATTCTATCGAAAGCACCCTCTGCATTGGCCGCACACCCCGGCTGGAAAACGGTCGAACAAAATATGGAGTGCTATGTCGCGGCGACTAACGATATTCAAGGAAATATCTTTGATCAGCTTCTCAAAAATTATGAAAGCCAAATTTTCAGTTTATTGGAAACCGCAAAAATACAATCAACCCTTGGCGAAGAAAAAGCCATCCAAATGGCAACCACGCGCGATGTTTTTAATATTGGAATGAATACCTCCAATGAGAAAACTAACGAGAATTCCATAGGTTGCCCAAAGAGCCTTGCCCGTGCAGGTGATAAAGAGGTTATCGAACCTGGCAAGCAAATATCTTTGTGCATAAATACACCTATCGATTGTGGCAACGGCGAATTGAAAGAAATTTCCGTACTGTCATGCATCGCCCCTGCACTAGACACAAATAGGCAACCTGAATTCGAAAAATATGTCACAGGTAAGACAACTTCCGAATATAAATTGAAAGTCCAGGATTATCAGCTTTCCCTAGACACGATCAAGCAGCAAATTCTCGAAACGGCGAGGGAAAAAAAGCCTCCGCGCGTGATCCTGTCTGGAATAGGTGCAAACGCTTTTCTTAGTGCTCTGCCTGACCCCGAACAAGAAGTAGCACGTAATATGATTGCGAACATGCTGGCAGAAACCGCGAGGGAGCTAGGTAAGATGGGGATAGAAATCGGGTTTACCGATGTGAACGAGAAATTCTGTGGCAGGATAAATACAATCAACGCAAACGGGCCAACGATTAAGGTACTCGGAAAAATACCGGGGGATTGGATCAATAATCGTGACCTGCTGTTGAATGCCTGGGATACTCATTCTTTATTGGGCAATGGCCTCCGGGCAGATAGATCTCTTGATGGTTTCATCGGACGATCATCATTAATCCATTTCATGCATGCGCTGATCTGTTCGATGTATCACGCCGGCGTCATCGGTGAAGATGGCAGCCCAGCACCTGCTGCACCTCCCGGTCCGAGCATCGCATGACTGAGCTGCAGCAGGAATCGAAAACACCAACGATCAAAATTTCATCGTCTTCACGCCATCCACCGTACCGAGCAAGCAGACATTCGCTCCTTTAACGGCAAACAATCCCACGCTAACGACGCCCGGCCAAGCGTTGATTACCTGTTCCAATGCTATGGGCTCATGAATCTCAAGGCCAATCGCATCGATGATGCAGCAGGCGTTATCGGTCAGATAAGGCTTCCCATCTTTGAGACGCAGCACAGGCGCCGCGCCCATTGATGAGAGTTGCCGGGTGACGGCCGCGACAGCCATGGGGATGACTTCGACTGGCAAGGCAAATTTACCGAGCACATCGACCAGCTTGGACTCGTCAGCAATACACACAAATCTGTCGGCGACAGAGGCGACGATTTTTTCGCGGGTAAGCGCACCGCCGCCGCCCTTGATCATCGCGCCTTGATGATTGATCTCGTCAGCGCCATCGACGTATACCGACATTCGCTCGACCTGATTCAAGTCCAGCACCGGGATACCATGCGATCTCAAACGAGCAGCAGTCACCTCGGACGAGGCCACTGCGCCCTTGATACGGTCGCGGATCTTGCCCAACTCATCAATAAAAAAATTGGCCGTCGATCCGGTTCCCACACCAATGATTTCGCCGTCCACTACGTAATCAATGGCGGCACGTGCTACCGCTTGTTTGAGTTCATCTTGCGTCATTCATATCGCTCCGGTCATTGAAGACGATATTTTATCGGAAGCACCGGTGCCAACGGCTGAATCCGGACGAATTCAAACCATCAGCAATTTCACGACTCAAGCGGGTGCCGCATTCGCAACCAGATACTGCGCCAGCGAGGCCTTGTCATGCAAATTGAGCTTGCGATACAAATGGGCGAGCTGATTGCGCACGGTGTGATGCGATACACCTAACTCCCGCGCAATCTGCTTGTGACTCATGCCCGAGGCAAAGCGCCGCGCCACAACAAACTCCCGTGGCGTCAGGATTTCCATCGCATTCACTGGGCGGATACGGCACAAGTGGCCACCCTGTTGTCTGACCAGCGTGATTTCGATTTGCGTGCCGCGATAAGGTTTACCGGTCAACAGAAGCTCCATTACCTCGTCCGGTATCGTCTCGGGTTCCAGTTCGGGCCACTCCCGCTCCAGTAAACTGAAGAAACGCGGATCGGCGATTTCCACTGCCCCTTCAGCGGTGATCAGACCCGAGGCCATGCCACGGTCATTACTGCTTTTGCCCGTATTGCGTTCAATAGCGCGTGCCTGATTGATTACCAGCGCGCGCGACAAATGCGTCCACAAACCATGAAGGCAAGCAGCATCACTTTCGGCAAAACGGACATCGTGCTTGCGATACAGAACAATCCAGCGAGCCGGGCTAACCTTTTCCGGGTCATCCCCGTGGACGATGAGATGACACAGTCCCAGTTCTTCGGCCATGGTTCGCACGCCAGTTAACTCTCGCCCCTTCGCTTTGGCACGTTTGCCATGCCGGCTCTTGCGGTACAGTTCTCGGATGCCACCCCGCGACGGCGCCAAGGGCGCGTTTCGAAATCCCTTGGCGACCGGATCGTCGCGAAGCGATGCTTGCCCTCTTGCAGCATGTGGCTCGATGACAGCGGGCGCAGAGTTGTCCGCTGTCAACAAGCTCTTAGCGGCTGTTTTACGCGCCTCACCGCCGGTGCCGAAGATCGCACCATCAAAACGTATCCATGTCTGTAATAAACCAATCGCCTGATCGAGAAATTGATCGGGCGCCGCGTACTCCTCGAGGGCGTACAAGTCTCTGACCGTGCTTGAAAATACTTGCAAGAGAACCTCCTACGTGTCCGTTGTTGTGTGGGTTTTTGTTCGGATAGCGCACGACATTACTAAAGAGACAACTTATTTTATTGAATTTGCAACAAAAAAGCTGCATTTTTGAACAAAGTTGTTGTTAATCGGACAATTAAAGATATTTGCCTAGAGGGAACTGCAGCGCATTACGAGCCATCAAGACGGCGCAGAATCAAAAATTATGAAATTGGCGTACCCGCCCCAAGCTAATTGGGGGGGTGGTGCAGGTATCATCTCGACGAGCGCGCGATTGCGCCCTTTTACTGTTGCATTAGCCTTGCTTGACCAACACTCCCGACCCCCGAAAGATCGTCACGTGAAGTCCACACTCACTCGCACGCTTCCAGAGAGCAACTCACCCGCCTTGTCAGCGCTGACGCATCATGCGGCTGAGGCTCGCTCATGGGCTTTGGGGGATTTGTTCAAACAAGACGCCGGGCGTGCTCAGGTGTTTTCGATTGAAGCCGCAGGACTATTGCTTGATTTTTCAAAAAATCATCTGCGTCATGAGACCTCGAATCTGCTCGCCGATTTTGCGAGGGAGCGCGGGGTTGAAAGCCTGCGGGATGCCATGCTGGCTGGTGAACGCATCAACACCACCGAACACCGTGCCGCCCTGCATACATGCTTGCGGCAACCACCGAACACAAGTTTTCTCTTCGGTGGCCAAGACATCACCGCCGACATCCAGGCGGTACTGTCGCGCATGTCTTCCTTCGCAGAAAAAATCCGCGATGGCAGCTGGAAGGGCTATAGCGGTCAGCGCATCACGGATATCGTCAACATCGGGATTGGCGGCTCGGATCTGGGTCCAGCAATGGCCTGCGCTGCGTTACGTCCCTATGCACACCCCGATCTGCGCTTGCATTTTTTGTCCAATGTCGATGGACATGCCGCCGATGCCCTGCTGTCGGCGCTGAATCCGCAGACCACGCTTTTCATCGTCGCCTCCAAAACATTCACCACCATGGAGACCATGCACAATGCCGCGGCCGCGCGCACCTGGCTGCTGCAACACGCACAACCCGCTGATCTGGCTAAGCATTTCGTTGCTGTCTCCACCAATACAAACGCCGTACGCGAATTTGGTATTGATCCAGTCAACATGTTCCCCTTCTGGGACTGGGTCGGCGGGCGCTACTCCATCTGGTCAGCGATCGGCCTGCCGCTACTGATTGCGATCGGTATCGAACACTTCAGAGAATTTCTGGCCGGTGCGCATCGCATGGATGAACATTTCCGTACGGCGCCGCTGGGTGCCAATATGCCAGTCGTATTAGCGCTCACAGGTTTTTGGTATCGCCAGTTTTTTGGCACCACCTCGCAAGTGATCGCACCCTATCATCAAGATTTACATCTCTTTCCTGCCTACCTGCAGCAACTAGAAATGGAAAGTAACGGCAAGCAGATCACCCGCGATGGCAAACCTGTTGCTATGCCGACGGCGCCGGTGACATGGGGCAGCGTCGGCACTAATGGGCAGCATGCTTATTTTCAGTTGCTGCATCAAGGCACGGATTTGATTCCAGTCGATTTCATCATCGCGCTGAAACCTGCACATCCCTATAAAGATCAACACAAGGCGCTGCTCGCAAATGCAGTGGCGCAGGCAGAAGCCCTGATGTGCGGCAGCGGCAGCGGCAGCGTTAGCAGTAGCGGTAATAGTAGCGATCCCACGCTGCCACCACATCGGGTTTTTGCAGGCAACCGCCCAAGCAATATGTTGGTGTTGCCGGCGCTGGATCCAGCTGCATTGGGCGCGTTGATTGCGCTATACGAACATAAAACCTTTGTGCAAGGCGTACTGTGGAATATCAACAGCTTTGACCAATGGGGTGTCGAGTTGGGCAAGACTCTCGCCCACCGAATTCTTGACGAACTTAATGACGCCGCACCCATTACAAGCCATGACAGCTCGACCGCAAATCTGATCAAGCGCGTCCAGAACGTACTCAAGTCATAATCTACCCGCGAACTTCAGCCCCATACCTTCCTATTTTTTGCATCAATCCACACTGACCGCCATGAACCAGCTCGAGCAGTTAAAGCAATACACCACCGTCGTTGCCGATACCGGTGATTTTCAATCCATCGAGGCCTTCACACCACGCGATGCAACCACCAATCCCTCGCTGATACTCAAGGCAGTGCAAAAGCCCGCTTATCAGCCGCTGCTGGCCGAGACCCTTCAAAAGCACAAGGGCAAATCCACCGACGAGATAGTGGATCACCTGCTGATCGCGTTCGGATTGAAAATTCTGGCGCTGATACCGGGACGCGTATCCACCGAAACCGATGCACGACTGTCCTTTAATACCGAAGCCACGATTGCCAAAGGCCGCCACCTGATTGCGCTGTACGAAGCAGCCGGCATCTCGCGCGAGCGCGTGCTGATCAAAATCGCCTCGACCTGGGAAGGTATACGCGCAGCGCAAGTACTGGAGAAGGAAGGCATTCACTGCAACATGACGCTGCTGTTTTCATTACCGCAGGCAGTGGCTGCCGCTGACGCGGGTGCGAAGCTGATTTCACCCTTTGTCGGTCGAATTTATGACTGGTATAAAAAATCAACAGGAGAGAATTACACCGGTGACAACGACCCCGGTGTGCAATCGGTGGCCAACATTTATGCGTATTACAAAAAATTCGGCTACGCGACCGAAATCATGGGCGCAAGCTTTCGTAATACCGGGCAGATCCTGGCGCTGGCCGGTTGTGATTTACTGACGATCAGTCCGGAATTGTTGCAGCAACTGGCCGACACTGATGCGCCGGTAGAACGTCGGCTCTCCCCTGACAAAGCCACTCAATCGGATATCAAGCGTCTGAGTTCTGATGAGAAAAATTTTCGCTTTGCCCTGAATGACGATGCGATGGCGACTGAAAAACTGGCCGAAGGCATTCGGCTGTTCTGTGCAGACGCCATCAAGCTGGAAACACTGGTCACGGGTTGAAACGGTCTGGTGCAAATCTGGCCTGCAATCGACATCGCCATTCCGCAGCGACCGGAGCATCAAGCTGCGAGCAACTGGCTGTTACTCGTTCGGCGAAGCAGTCTCTACGTACTCGGATTTTTTTTATTGAATTCGCTAATCATGAATTCAGCCGCGGATAATCTATCCCGATCTTCTTTTATCATGTCCTTGGGATCAAGACCTTTGTAGGAAGCAATGACTGTTTGAGCAATTGCAGCGCAATTCGGTCTCGAATACTTCGCCCGGTCGCCAACAAATTGGTATTGGATATTCTGCTGCTCGCTCAATGACGAAAATTCCTTAACAAATGCATCGAAATCCCTACTTGCAGAGGTAATTGCTCCGGGGTTCAAGCTATCAATAGTTGGTATTTTTGATATGAGCCCTGCCATTGTTTTTTTGGCTGGCGACAGTACTTTGATCCGGCTTTCCAATTCCTTGCTCAAATTAGGCACATATTCCTTCAGGCCCTTGATGGCATCGATTTGTTCATCGCTAGGGCGAATGACATAAAAATCCTTGATTACTTTGTCGATATTCAGTGTCTGTAAAATTTTTATTAATTGCCCAGCCAGTTCAAGACGCTTGAGACTGTCTTCATTCGCTGATGCAGAATTTTGCTGGTAACTCAATGCAACTTCATTGTCCGATGCAACCGCAGATGAAAGATTTTTTTCTAACGGTGAAGACAGTAAATATAAACCTTGCCAGGCCAAATTACGCTCTTCCATTCCATGAATAGGCATAAGCATTGTCGCAAAAGCGTCCGGCATCTCGTCACGGCTATCTGAAATACTTTTCAGAATGCCGCTGAGGGTAGACATCCATCGGGGTGTTGAAGGCGGTGGCGGTGGCGGAGAAACAGCCGGGCCCGGCAAGGTGCTGACGCCACTTTCCAGCGTGACCTTCGCCGACTCTCGAACACTCACGCCAGCTGTTTTGAGCAAAGCCTGAATAGCTGTGCTCTCATCATCCGACGGTGACTGCAACAATCGCTGCTGTGCATAACGGATGCAATCCACAGAAAGAAATCTACTTTTTTTGGCGAATTGGTATGGTTTTGCCATTGGATTGTAAGTACTGAGGAAATCTTCGAAATCCGCCTGTCCCGCTGGCAGCGCCTTCCGACGGGCACGCTCTGTTGCCTTATCCTTCGCCGCCTCCTCCAACCGATTTTTTTCTACGTCTCTCGCTCTGTTCGCTTCCTCAGCATTAAGCAGTGCTGTCGCCGCCTTGCGCTTTTTTTGCACATCATCAGGATATGAAATGTCAGCATGCTCTGGATGAGCTTCTTGATAGCGCCTCGCGACCGCCAGAGAATTAGGATCGAGAAGTGCAGGCTCATTAGCCGATATGCTCGCAAACCCCTCCGATGCTTGGTATCCCTCAGAAAATTCGTCAAATAACTTCTCTGCGGGCGATATCTCTAGATCGACTAATGACGATGCATTTTCCGCCGATCGAATTTCCGGAGTTACTGGGCTTGATAGCGTATTCGTCGCCTGCGACATTACTTCCGGTAGCTCGATTGATTCTGGGATGGCCTTAGGCGAAATATTCTCAGAAAAGTCACTCGGTACTTTAGCTTTATTGTCCGTCGAACTTTCTTCATCGAACTTTCTTTCGTCAAGAGTAAGATCGTCTACGTCTAACTTCTCTTCCTTATCGAAATCGATGATGCGTGATAAATCGCTTGACGAAGTGAGCGTGCCACCATTGATATTTCTGAGCGCAGTGCCACTATCGACTCCACGGATCGCGTTGCTGACATGCGCAAATGCCCCCCTGAAAGATTCTCCGAGATTGCTGAATGCTCTCGAAATCATGCCCCCAAGGTCCGCAAAAGCTCTGCCTACGCGCCGAAAAAAAATCACTGCGACATTTTCTCGGGATGTACGCCCCGCCAGAGCGCCCCCATCGTCTTCTAATAGCGGCGTCTGGTTTGCAGATGTGCCGCTCTGATTGATTTTATTTCCACCCATAAAAAAGCCCTCATGAAGTCGACCCGGTGTCGCGCATGAAGGCTTCGTAACTGAATAAGACGTTTTGTTCTTTGAATTTATATCTTATTTATACGTTACTTTTTTACAACAAAATATTGAAGAAATCGTTTTTTATCTTTTTAAAGCAATCCCTATAAAGCCACATACTCGCCTCCAAGACAGCGAATGCTTCTGAAGGGATCGACATCAAGCTCAGATGCCCGAACGCAGCTGGCTAACGATATGAGCAAGTTCGTACGTCTGGCGGATCACAATGCATCAGCCGAATGGCCACGGATTGAAACTAAAATACCCCAGAAGAAACACGGCCAGCGCCAGCAAAAACTTCTTCCAGTCGTGTTTCATGTTCAGGATATCCAGTGAGAGGTCAGGTCAGATCACGCCATCAGCGCGGAATTGAGCAATTTGATCAGGCAGGTATCCCAGCGACTCAAGCACCGTCTGGTTATGCTCACCCAACTCCGGCCCCAGCCAGCGCGTGCCGCCCGGTGTTTCAGACATTTTGGGGGTGACCGCTGGCATTTTGATCGGCGAACCATCTCTGAACGCATGCTGCTCGAACATTTGACGCGCGAGAAATTGCGGGTCTTGCAGCATGTCGCGTACCGAGTAGATTTTTGACACCGGTACATCGGCTGCCTTGAGCACTTCCAGCGCCGTATCAATCTGCTGCTGGCCGCACCAAGTCTGGATCGCGCCATCAATCTCCACGACGCGGACGACGCGTCCGGCATTGTTGGCGAGTTCAGGGTCATCGGCCATATCGTCCCGCCCAATCGCGCGCATCAGCCGCTTGAAAATCGCATCGCCATTACCAGCGACAACGATGTTTTCACCATCAGCCGTGGTGTAGGTATTGGAAGGTACGATGCCGGGCAAAGCACCGCCGGTCCGTTCGCGAATGACGCCAGCATGGTCATACTCCGGCACCAACGATTCCATCATATTGAATACCGCTTCATACAAGGCCACATCAACCATCTGCCCCTGTCCCGCTGCGCGGTCCTCACCCGTTTTTCCATTCCAACGACCACCCGTTACATCCCGGTGGCGCAATGCCATCAACGCGCCGATCGCTCCATGCAGTGCAGCGATGGAATCACCAATAGAAATACCAATACGTACCGGCGGGCGATCTGCATGACCAGACACATAACGAATACCACCCATCGATTCACCAATGGCACCAAAACCTGGTGCATCACGCATCGGACCGGTCTGCCCATAGCCGGATAGTCGCACCATGATCAGCGCGGGATTGATCGCACGCAGTTGTTCGTAACCGAGATTCCATTTCTCGAGTACGCCGGGACGGTAGTTCTCGATGATGATATCGGCATCCAATGCGAGCTGGCGCGCGATTTCCTGCGCGCGCGGATCTTTCATGTTGAGGGTGATGCTTTTCTTGTTGCGGCTCTGAACGCTCCACCACAACGAGTTGCCGTCTTTAAGTACGCGCCACTGGCGTATCGGATCACCGCCATCAGGTGATTCGACCTTGATGACTTCGGCACCGAATTCGGCCAGCATGCGCGAGCAGAATGGACCCGCGATGAGCGTACCTAATTCAAGTACTTTGATACCTGCAAGTGGACCCTGTGGAACAGACTTGTTTTCCATGCGAAGACTTGGGGGAAGAAAATACGATCAGGTTGAACGACGATCCAGCATGGCGCGCGCGATGGTACCGGCATCGACATACTCGAGTTCACCACCCACTGGTACACCACGCGCGAGTCGGCTGACCTTCAGTCCCCGCGCCTTGAGGGTTTCACTGATGTAGTGGGCTGTCGCTTCGCCTTCGTTGGTGAAGTTGGTCGCCAACACCACCTCGGTGACTACGCCATCGGTGGCACGCGCAATCAGTTTGTCGAGATGCAGATCTTTAGGGCCAATACCATCAAGCGGTGACAATCTGCCCATCAACACAAAATACAAGCCCTTGAAGGTGAGTGTCTGCTCGATCATCAGTTGATCACCCGGCGTTTCAACCACACACAACTGCGTGGCATCGCGCTCGCTATCAAGGCAGGTTTCGCAGATCTCGTTTTCAGTGAACGTATTACACAGAGCGCAATGCTTTACGCGCTCGACCGCCTCAGACAAAGCTCGGGACATCAGCGCGGCACCCTCTCGATCGTGCTGCATCAAATGATAAGCAATGCGCTGCGCGGATTTGGGCCCGACACCGGGCAGGCGACGCAGCGCCTCGGTCAGGAAATCCAGGCTGGATGGATTTTTCAAGCGCTGCGCGTGATCAGAATGGCAGTTTGAAACCGGGCGGCAGCGGCAATCCCGCTGTCATACCGGACATTTTTTCGTTTGATGTGGCTTCAGCTTTACGCACCGCGTCGTTAAAGGCCGCTGCGACGAGATCTTCCAGCATGTCTTTGTCTTCACCCAGTAGTGAAGGATCGATGGTGACGCGCTTGACATCGTTTTTGCAAGTCATGATGACCTTGACCATGCCCGCGCCCGCCTGACCTTCGACTTCGATCGTCGCCAGCTGATCCTGCATTTTTTTCATGTTGTCCTGCATCGCCTGAGCTTGTTTCATCAGACCGGCAAGTTGGCCCTTCATCATGATGGACTCCTCTATTCAATAAAGTTAAACAGGTTTGATCGAACCCGGCACGATGGTGGCACCGAATTCGCGTATTAAGGTTTGCACAAACGGATCCTCATTGAGCGTTTGCTCGGCCAACTGTTGACGTCGCGCCTGCTCGGCCACCGACGCCGCGTGCGCGGTGCGCGTGACGTTACCGATTTCAGTCTCTAGCCTCACCGTTTTTTCAAAATAATCGCTCAGTGCAGCGGCCAATTTGTCGGCACTCCCCGCTGACAGCAGTGTCTCAACTGGTACGCGCAGTTTCATGATGCGCACGTGCTCCGCTTCTTCGCTACCGAGCAATTCACTTTGTATGGCCAGCTGTTGCGCCACACCTTTGAGGGGCAGTTGTCTGACCAGTGCTGGCCAGTCAATCGCACCGACTAAGGCTGGCGCCGATACGTTTTCAGGTGACGTCGTTACGATTTCAGCGGGCTGCTCAGTTTTTTTTTGAGCGGTATCGCCCTCGGCACTATCGCGTCCGGCTTGATCGGAAGCGGGTTCAGACAAAAAATCATCTTGCGGTGCGACCGCTTTTGCGGCTGACTTGCCGCCACGTGCTGCCGCCAGCGCCGCCATGGCGGGACCGACGGGTTTCTTATCCGGAGTCGTGTTCTTTGCGGATGGCTCTACCGGCACGGAACGAGTTGACGGGACAGATGCAGCGACTTGTTTTGCGGTTGAAGCAAGTGGAGCAACAAGAGGCGCTGCCCGGGGTGCAGTGTGACCTTGTGCAGTGTGACCTTGTGCAGCGCGACCTTGCGCACCGCCCGGTGTTGCAGCCGACGACACCGGCGAAAACGCCAGCATGCGCAAGAGTGTCATCGTAAATCCGGCATATTCATCTGGTGCCAAACCGAGTTCATTGCGACCATGCACAACGATCTGATAACAGAGCTGAATATCCTCCGGCATAAATACTGACGCCAAACGTAATATATCTTCGCGCTCGGGCAATTCATCGGGAATCGCAGCGGGGACCGTCTGCGCAATCGCGATGCGGTTAAGCAGCGTGCCAAGATCTTGCAGTGCATTGTTGAACGATAGACTGCGCGTGGCCATGTCATCGGCGACCGCAAGCAATGCGACACCATCCTGCGCAGACAGCGCATCCAGCAAACCAACGAGATAGCTGTGATCCAACGCGCCGAGCATGCCTTGTACTGCATCGAGCGTTACCTGACCAGCGGCATAAGCAATCGCCTGGTCGGTCAGGGACAAAGCATCACGCATGGACCCTTGCGCGCCTTGCGCGAGCAATCGTAAAGCGGGTGATTCGAAACTAATCTGCTCTTGCGCAAGGATGTTTTCAAGATGGCTGACGATACCCGCTGGCGCCATTTGTTTCAGATTGAATTGCAGACAACGAGACAGCACCGTGACCGGGATTTTTTGCGGATCGGTGGTGGCAAGAATGAATTTGACGTGCTCAGGCGGCTCTTCCAGTGTTTTCAGCATCGAATTGAATGCCTGATTGGACAGCATGTGCACCTCGTCGATCATGTAGACCTTGAAGCGTGCATTGGACGGTGCATAAACAGCCTGCTCGAGCAGCTGCGCCATATCGTCCACACCGCGATTGGATGCAGCATCCATCTCAATATAGTCAACGAAACGTCCGGCATCGATCGCCACACAGGCTTCGCAGACACCACAAGGGTGCGCGGTAATGTCACCCTGACCATCGCTGCCCTGACAATTGAGCGATTTAGCCAAAATGCGCGAGAGCGTAGTCTTGCCGACACCTCGGGTGCCGGTGAACAGGTAGGCATGATGCAGGCGCTTTTGCTCCAGCGCGTGCGTCAGCGCACGCACGACGTGCTCCTGCCCGACCAAACTGTCGAAATTTTTCGGGCGGTATTTGCGTGCTAGAACCTGATAAGACATGTCCGGCGCCATCAAGGATGAGTCAGGCATTTTACCCGAGAGGCTGCACACGACACCCGAATGAGAGAGATGCGATGAAATGCCGGAACAAAGGCACGGGACGAATGGAATAACAGCGAAGAAATCGAGGCGAGCCTTGTCTGCGGCACTTGCGGGGAATGGCTGTGGCTGCTTCGTTCCCGACCTGACCAGGTTGACCAAGCCACAATGCGCAGGGGCCCGCCGCTACGGATTTTATCAGTATTCATCCTGCAGAAACCGCGCTGCGCTCTCAATAAGATTTGCAATGCCTGATTTCAAAAGCCTAATTCTGTCCACAAGGCATCCACGCGTGCTTTGACTTGCGCATCCATCGTGATGGTTCGTCCCCACTCGCGGGTCGTTTCACCGGGCCATTTATTGGTCGCATCAATCCCCATCTTGCTACCCAGACCACTCACAGGCGAAGCAAAATCCAGATAATCAATCGGCGTGTTGTCCACCATCGTCGTGTCGCGGATCGGATCAACGCGGGTCGTGATGGCCCAGATCACTTCTTTCCAATCGCGAATATTCACATCCTCATCCACCACCACAATGAACTTGGTGTACATGAACTGCCGCAGAAAACTCCAGACACCAAACATCACGCGCTTGGCATGACCCGGATAAGATTTTTTCATTTGCACGACCGCCATGCGGTAGCTGCAGCCCTCGGGCGGCAGATAGAAGTCCGTAATCTCGGTAAATTGTTTCTGTAGCAGCGGCACAAACACTTCATTAAGTGCGACCCCCAATATGGCCGGCTCATCAGGTGGCTTGCCGGTATAGGTCGAGTGGTAGATGGGATCGCGTCGCATCGTAATTCGGTCAACCGTGAAGACCGGAAACCAATCCTGCTCATTGTAATAACCGGTGTGGTCACCAAACGGCCCTTCGAGCGCATGCTCGTAGTCTGTGCATGGTCGCGGCGGCGCACCTTCCGGTAGCGGTGCAAGCTGGCTGACGTCTTCAGGATAAATATGCCCCTCAAGCACAATCTCAGCTGAGGCCGGTACGCGCAGCTCACTGCCCATGGCCTTGACCAGTTCAGTACGGCTGCCGCGCAAGAGTCCGGCAAACTGATATTCGGAAAGGCTATCCGGCACAGGCGTCACCGCCCCCAATATGGTGGCGGGGTCGGCGCCCAGCGCGACGGCGATGGGATAGGGTTTACCGGGGTTTTGCAGGCAATGTTCACGAAAATCCAGCGCACCGCCCCGGTGGGCGAGCCAGCGCATGATGAGCTTGTTCGGGCCGATCACTTGCTGACGGTAGATGCCCAGATTTTGCCGCTTCTTATTAGGGCCCCGGGTAATCACCAACCCCCAGGTAATTAAAGGCGCGATGTCACCCGGCCAACAATGCTGAATCGGCAAGCGGGCCAGATCGACTTCACTCCCCTCCCAGACGATTTCCTGACAAGGGGCCGAGCGGAGCTCGCGGGGCGCCATGTCCCAAACCGACTTGATCAATGAGCCCAGACCGAGCACATCGCGCAGACCTTTGGGCGGCTCAGGTTCTTTCAGGGCGGCGAGCAAGTGGCCTATTTTGCGCAACTCACTGACATCATCGGCGCCCATACCCATGGCCACTCGCTGGGGGGTACCAAATAGGTTACCCAGTACCGGCATCGTGTGCCCAACCGGCTGAGTAAACAGCAAGGCAGGGCCGCCCGCACGCAAGGTGCGGTCACACAACTCCGTCATTTCTAGATAGGGGGAAACGGG
>Ga0315905_10000716_pt1 | contig 36180 bp, 38 predicted proteins | sample LakEriMetagenome_5_FD_203522 | JGI IMG/M metagenome (GOLD analysis project Ga0315905, IMG submission 203522) | Freshwater fungal communities from buoy surface, Lake Erie, Ohio, United States - Buoy 4 MA121 | ecosystem: Environmental > Aquatic > Freshwater > Lake | place: USA: Lake Erie, Ohio... | reverse complement strand
TGGCAGGGGCATGATCCGGTCCAAAGAGGTCGGGCTGGATCCACTTTGGCGAGCTTGAGCGCCTGCGACCAGCCGCCGATGCCGGCGAAGAAATGGCACTGAGTGAAGGGGATGAGGTCATTCGGATGAATTGCGGTTATTGATCGTGTGTCGACAACGCCGTGCGGGATCAGCCCGGCGTCGATGAGCTGGCGCAGCCACGCGGCAGCCTTCGGGTCGAATTCGTTGTAATAGTTCACGCCTCGGCCTCCACGGTGAGAACCACTTCCGGCCACTGATGGCCGACTTCCACTTCAGGCCGCTCGGGCCAAAGACCCTTGTCATTCTCGACAACGCCGGCGTCAGCCAGCCCGTCGAACGCGGCTTTGAGTGAAGCGACGATGTTGTCAGGATCCGGATGGATGTTCCGCTGGCAGCGCCAGACGATCCTGACCCGTGCCCGCTTCCACTTCGGCGGCGTGAAGCCCGAAAGCAAGAGTTTGAACTGTGCGGCCGAGGCGGCCAGAAGCCGATAGCTTTTGACGGCCCGAGCTTTCTTTTGCCAGCCCGCCCTTGAGTTTGGGCGGCACGGCAGCGGTGGATGGGGAATGGTGATGGTTACTGATTTCATGCGCGTTGAAATTGGCGGCTGATCCACGCCGATGCCTCCTCGAAGGTGGCGAGCGTCGGCGACGGGTGGCCGAACCGGCGGAGGATCCGGACTTGTTTGACGGTGGCGAGCTGATTGCTGCGACGCCGCGCCAGCGTGTCGAGGATCTTGCTCGCGTGCCCGCGGCAGGTGACCGACTCCGGATCGAAGCCGGACCGGATGAGCGCCTGCGCCTGAGCCGGCGTGACCTCCTTCTCGTGCCATTCCAGCGTCGGCCGGTAGGCCAGCAGCTCCTCCTCGTTGAGGGCGAAGGCCAGCTCCAGCGCGTCCCACGTCCCCGGCGTCTTGTGGCGGGCGGCCCGGAGGAGCTGCTTCACCTTCTCCAGCCGCTCCTCCTCCACGTCCTCGGCGGCGTCGAGGAGGTCGACCGCTTCGTCTTCGGAGACCGCGGCCGCCACCAGCTTCTCGACCGCCGCCACGTCCTCCTCGTGCCCGCTGACCAGACGGGCCGCCGAGATAATCTGATGGTCCTCTGTCTGCCAAAGGAAATCGAGCAAGAGCATATCCTCCTTGCCCGGATGGACCCGCGTGCCGCGGCCGACCATCTGCACGAACAACGCGCGGACCTGAGTCGGCCGAAGGACGACGATGCAGTCCACGTCCGGCTGGTCGAAGCCCTCGGTGAGCAGCATGGCATTGCAGAGAACCTTCGGGCCCGGCTCTGCGAACCAGTCGAGGGTGGCCGCTCGGTCGGCCGGCCGGTCCTCGCCGGCCACCGCCTTCGAGTCCATGCCGCGAGCGCGGAGGAGGTCGCTGAAATCGCGCGCGATCTGCACCAGGGGGAGGAAGACGATGGTCTTGCGGCCGGCGGCCTCGCGCTGGATGGAGTCCGCGACCGCCCCGAGGTGCGGCTCAAGCGCCTCGCCGACACCCTGCGCGTTGTAGTCGCCGGCCGTCCGGCGGACTTGCCGGAGGTCGATGTCGACCGGCAGTCGCTTGATGAGGATGCGGGACAAGTACCCCTCCTTGATGAGGCGGGGCAGCCCGACCTCGTAGGCTATCTCGTCGAAGTAGCGGCCGAGGTTGCGCTTGTCACCGCGATCCGGCGTTGCCGTCACGCCGAGCACCTTGGCCGAGTCATGGAACCGGGAGAGCACCCCCTGATAACTGTCGGCCAGCGCGTGATGCGCTTCGTCGACAACCACGAGGTTAAAATGATCGGCCGGCCAGCGGGAGGCTCGACCGATCATCGTCTGAACGCTGGCCACTACGACCGGCGCATTCATGCTGGCAACCTTCTCGGCCTTCTCGATTTCCGCGATCAGGCCGGTCGCGCGCTGGATCTTGTCCGCAGCTTGATTCAGCAGCTCCTCGCGGTGCGCCAGCACAAGCGTCCGGCCGGGAGTTGAAGCTGCCAGATGGGCGAACAGGATGGTTTTCCCCGCCCCTGTAGGGAGGACGGCCAGTAGCCGCCGATGATTGAGGAACCCCTGCTTGATCGCGTCGAGCGCCTCCTGCTGATAGCTGCGAAGTTTCATAGTGCGTCCGGGTTGTCGACAATAACTTCGATGTCCAGTAAGGCTCCGCCGGCCGCGGCTCGCACCGCGACCAGCTCGGCATCATCACTGGTCATCGTCTGGATCCGGACTTCGGCCCCGTACCCGTGTACGGTGGCCACCGCCCGCAATTCCTCGATGAGCCTCATGATCGTCATGACTAGAACTCCTCGGTCCCGAAAAGGTAGGTATCGACCTTGTTGCGATCCTTGCCTTCGAATTTTTCAAGCTTGAGCTTAACCCGCCCAGTCCAGCCAATGAACTCGTTGGCTTCAAGCTCCACCTCGTCCTTTTCCCCCGGGTGCATACCGCAAGCCGCGAGGAAGGCGTCAATCTTCCACTCGGTTTTCGGGTCGCCGGGGAGGAGATAGTCGAAGACGGTGACCTCGTCTTCAGCCGACTCGCCGACGACGAGCTTGACCTCCATCATGGGGCGGTTTGTCTTCGATGTCGTCTCCCGCGCGTCCAGCACCCGGAACGGGTAATCGCCGGGCGGCAGGGTTTTGAACTGCGGTGCCTCGGGTTTCCTTGCGTTGTATTTCATGTCGTTTTCTTGGTTTTGTTTTTTGCGATGAACTGACTGCCGGGCCCGATCTGAACGATGTTGTCAGGGAACGGCTCGGCAGGCATTTTCTCGTGCCACGCGGCACGAAACTTTTCAGCACTCAGGGTGCCGTAGGCATCGAGGATGGCCCCGAACCCGATGCGGCCGATCCACCGGCCGACATCGATTGGCAGGACGAACTCACTCCCCTTGCGATTGCGCAGCGCGTAGCCGGGTACGCTGGTCCCGGCCACGAGCATATCCTTCGCGCGGCTGCGGGCCATCTCGTTAAGGCCGCCATCCTTGGCGATGATCGAGCAGAGGTCGAGGAATGCGGCCAGCCTCGCCGGATCCGCCAGCTCCACGTCCCAGTCGATAGTGGCCGGATCCTTGCCGGCCCACCACGCGACACCCTCAAGGCGCTCGCGACAGGTGAACTTCTTGGCGCACCAGTCGCAATACTCGCACGGCGTCGGCCGCGCCAGAGGATCCTTCGCCTTGGCGATGACGCTGCGCACAGTGTGCTCCGCCTCCGCCCGCGTGAAGGTATGCTTCACAGCCTTCCGCAGGTCGCAGTAGAGGAGGAAGATCGTCCACGCATCGGTAAAGAACCGATCCATGAACCCGAGCGCGTAGGCCGCCTGCTGCTGATGATAGTCGCGCTCCTCGCCGGTCTTGAGGTCGATGCTCACATCTTCGTCAGGGATGGCCGCGTCCGCGGTGCCGGTCATGCCGGCCGCCTCGATCCGCAGGTCATCCTCGGCCGACAGGATCGGCGAGCCGTGAGAAATCAGACGCGTCGTATCGACCGCCCAGCCCACAGACCGATGGTCGTCATTCGCGAGGTCAAGCGTCCCGGTGCCGGCCAGCACCGCACGGTAAAGCGCGTCCAGCTCGGTGCCGCGGTCGGCCGCGGGTCCGGCCACGGCCGATCCCTCGTACTTCGCGCAGGCGTCCAGCTTCGGCAGTGATGAGGGGCGGAGGCTCATGATTGCACCTCCCGCGCTTTGAGCATCTCCTTGGCGAACTGATAGCGCGCTGCGACGCGGCTCTCAATGACGCGCCCGTATTCATCCTGCTGATATGCAGCAACGTCCTTGTCGGTTGCCATCCCGGCGAACCAGTCGCGGAGGCTCATGCCTCCTTGGGCTAGACACCCATCTCCGAATGGTTGAGCCACGCGGGTCGGAAACGCCGGCCCCCCGTCTCTAATTCGCTTGCTCATGATTGCACCTCCTTCACGCCGGCCGCCTTGAGGAAGGCGAGCGGATTTTCCAGCACCCGCCGAGCGTACTGCTCGGTCACGTCACGCAGGCTGCCGCCCTCGGCGATCTGCTTTCGGTTCACGAGGAACCCAATGACCTGATCCTCGTAGGGACCGAGGGTGCGCAGGAATTCGTCCCGCCACGTTTCGGCCGGCGCTTCCAGCCCTGGAACGTGATCCGCGGCCTCGGCCTCGCCCGGTGCGCCCGGCGCGGCTGGCAGGACCAGCGCGCTCGCGCCGAGGATCTTGCCGAGCGTCTCCATGCCCCATGGCTCGATGTCCCGCAGGCCGTGCCGGTTCTTGGCGTCGGCCGTCGGCGCTTTGTTGCAGTATAGCTGCCGCTCCTTGACCCCGACAGCCTTGGCCTTCTCCGTCTCGCCCCTGCCGGTCACCTTGACGGCCATCTTGTAGTTGCCGAACAACAGAGCGTCGGCCCACTCCATGACAAGCGGAGCGATCTGCTTCGACAGCTTGAGCTGGTACTTGTCATATGGAGGTTGATCCGGTGCCTCGAACTTCTTGGCCTCGCTATGAGCCAACAGGATAACGTCCGACTTCTCGGCAACGCGGTCGATGAGGGTCAGCAGCTTCAACGCCTCCTCGGCCGCGATCACATAGCCCTTGCCGTAGCCGAATTCTTCAATGGAGGATTTCCCGTGATCTTTGCAGATCTGTTCGAGAAGTTTCTTCTCCAGCCAGTCCATCGTGTCGATGATGACGGTCTTGAACTCGGAGCCCTTGGCCAGCTCGGCCAGCACCGCCAGCGCCTCCTTGTATGACTCCGGCTCGACGCGGGCCACGTCGAGATGATGGCTCCCCTCCTCGAAGTCGAGGATCAGGGGCGACGGACAGGCCGCCGCCAGCGTCGTTTTGCCGATACCCTCGGGGGCGTAGATGACTATTTTTTGAGGGCGGGCGACCCGCCCCCTTGTTATGTTCAATTTCATGGGTGTTGTTTGGGTTGTGCCGACGGACTGCCGGCGGGAAATGGGAGGCCGGCACGGTGTTTCACTGGGACAGATGAAGACCCGTCGCAGCCTCTCGCTGCGCACCATGCCGTGCCGGCCAGATTCTTAGAGGAACAGGAGGACCGCGTACATGATGACGGCCAGCACAAGGCACGCGACGAACGCGCACCCGCCATGCCCCTCATCGGTCGGATCATAGCCCTGCCAGTTGCTCCGGGCGCGGGCCAGCCGCATCTCGCGAAGCTCGCGCGCACCGCGCTTGCACATGGCCGCCACTCGGCCGGCCGGTAACTTAGTCAGATCGATCATCATTGTTCAGTAGGTTTGGATTTCAGGTAGTTGTCGAAGGCGGCGTCGATGTCGCTCCAGTCGTCACGCCGCACCTTCACCCCGACGCGCACGGTGCGCGCCGGATTATAGAAGTTTTCCTCGATCCGCTGGCAGCGGAGGCAGGCGCGGTCAGTCCGCTCCTTCCGCCGCCCGCACTCGCAGACCACGCTTTGCCGTTGGCTGTTTGGCAAGCCACTCAAGCGCAAGCGCCCGGAGTTGCCCTCTGACCGACCGCCCGCCTGCGCGGGCCGCTTTTCGAAATCGCTCATACTCGCTCAGTAGAAGGGACGTGCCGAGGAATCGTTCTTGCGGTTTGGTTTTCATGAAGTCTGAAGGATGGCCAGCGCGCGCCGGATGGCATCCGCGCTGCACTGAAAAGGCTTGTTGTCCTTCACGCGGGCCAGCTTGATCGGCGACTTCCGCGCCTTGCCGTCGAGGCCGACAATCTTGAACTCAGTGCCGGCCACCGTGATGACCTTGCCGAACGCATCGACCGGCACGTCGTAGAGGCACGCATACTGTTCCCACTGATGCTTGTCGCGGGCCGCCGCGTCCTCCGCGTCGAGGTACGAAGTCTCGCACCGGAACTTCACCTCGCCGGAGTCCGGCCAGATGGTCGCCGCGTTGCGGGTAAGTTTCAGCCCGTAGCGGGCGAAGACTTCGGCGAGGTCGGCCTCAAGCTGCTTGCTGTGCGTCTTGAGGAGGGCAAGGCTGGTAATGCTATTGAGTGTGTTCATGGATTTCAGTTTGGTTTGGTTTTTGTTTCCGCCTCATGGCGGCACCGCATTATTGCCACACGTCCCCTGACCAGTCCAGAAAAAAACAGAAAATTTTCAATCGCCTCCTCAAAAGTGCGGCCCGTATGCCTTGGCGAGGAAGCCGAGCGTCCGGCGGCCATCGACCCCCGCACCCTTCACTTGGACGGCGAATCCGAGGTCTCGGAATGTCGGCATCACGGTCGAGATGAAGTAGTTATATTCGATCCCTTCCCCCTCCAGCCAAGGGAAGTGGTGGGCCACCTTCTCCTTCAAGTCACGGTGGGGGTAAACCCGGCGCTTGTGATCCGGACGGATGACGAACCTCGCGAGCTGGTAGATCATGCCTACCAATTTGCGTCCCGGCCCCGCGTGTCAACGTGAATGAATGACGGGTAGCGGCCGATCCCACCGCGCCAGACGAACGAGCCGCCGCCTGGTAGCCGCAGGCGCGTCCCCCGCACCTCGCGGGCGACCGCGTGCAGCTTGGCCGCACCGGCCGGCGAGGTCGCGTCGAGTGCCATGAAGATCTTGTGATACGACATCCGCTCGCCGCCGACGGCCTCGTTGTACGCCGGACTGCGGTAGGCCGACGTAATGCGGATCGTCTCCCCGAGCCGGTGCCGGATCTCATCGAGCACCACGAGCGGCTGGATGCAGTTCGGCCACAGCGCCTCCGGAGGACAGGAGTTCGACACCCCCTTCCGTGTCCGGCTCCAGAGCCAAGTCAGCTCCTTCCCCCGGAAGTAGCGCAGCCCCATTTGATCCACGAATTCTTCAAGGCGTTGGGCGTTTGTCATATGGTTCGAGACGGTGAGAGTAGGCCAGCATCCCGGGCGACACCTCGCCGATGTCGACGGACATGAGCAGTTTCACGCCGGCCGCCGCGAGGCTCGCGAAGACTAGCTCGCTGCAGAACCAGCGATCATCCCGCGGATGCTTGTGGCGGGAGAGGAATCGAATCACGCCCCGATAATCGTACCGCTTGCCGATCTGGGCTCGCGCGAAGGCGATGGCCGTCGACCACTGCTCCGGCGTCATGCCGGTCACCCGGAACCGCTCCACGTCGCACCAGTCGCGCAGCCACTTGATGCGCACCCCCTCACCCTGCCACGCCTCCAGCACCCGCCCGCACGGCAGCATGATGGCCGCGTGACTGTACTGCGACCGGGTCTGCCAGCGGATCAGCCGCGAGATGAACCCGCGGCCCCGGAACAGAAGAATGGACGGCTCCTCTCTCATCGGTCGAGCTTCTTGTCGATCTTGTCTAAAGAGTCCTTGATGGCCTCAAGGTTCGCCTGAATCGATGACTCATTGCGCTCAAGCGCGCGGATCTCCACCTCATGCCGGTCCATCTGATGCTCGTGCCGGAGGATCGTGAGCTGGATCGTGACGACCCATGACGTAATGCCGATGGCTCCCGCTATCACCCATCGGATGAGCGGGATAAGGCGTTTGATCTTGGAGACGAGGTCGGCTTCAACGAGGTCGAGTTCCTTTTGATTCATGAGTTTAGAAAGATGACGCCGGCTTAAACGCCGGAGGGACGAGAGTCGTAGTCTTTTTGACCTCGCCGGCAATGTCGGCTTTCTTCACGCTGTCGGCCGAGATCGTGCGGGCCGTCATCCCCTGCTCCCGGATCGCCTCGCCCTCGTTCAGGCCGTCGGCCGTCGCGGTGATCCCGGCCACGGTCGCCCAGGCGCGGATCCCCTCCTTGGCAATCATCGTCTGGTCCTTACCCTTGGTACTGTAGGCCAGTCGGGTGCCGTCAGGCAGTTCGACCAGCGCAGACTCCTCCGCGGTCTTTTCGAGGAGCGACGCGCCCAGCGTGAGCTTGTACCCGCCCGGCGTCGTGATCGTCGGCTTGACGTTGCACGAGACAAGGAGGCCGGCAATAAAGGGGGAAAACACGACGGCGGGTTTCACGGGATGACGAGGTTATTGGAATTCACGGAGTCGCCCAGCTCCAGATAACCCGCCCCGCTGTGTGTCTGCTGGCCGGTGGCGTAATTGGTATAGCCACCGGTCCCGTTGCCAAACTTGATGAAGATTCCCGGATCGACCGCGCCAATGTTTCGGGTGATGTTGTTGAGCACGACATGCTTAACGCCCGAATTCGCGGCGAAGGTCCATTTAAAGATGTCGCCGAGCGCGCTCGCCCCGTTGCTGAAGTAATGCTCGTTCCCCATGAACGTGATCCGCTCGCAGGAGGAGCTTTGAACCTGGCACGCGATGGACACCTCGTGAAACTTGTTCCCAACCACGGTGCAGTCAGTCGAGAGCGAGAAGTTCATGGCGACGTGCGCATGAACCTTGTTTACGATGTTGCGAAAGACGTTGTTCGCGATCAGGCACTTGCTCGTGACATCGCGGCCCCCGACGGACATCCCAAACAGGGTGTTGTCCCGGTCGAAGGTGCAGGTATCAATGTAGTTGCAGGTGACAATGTTGTAGGTGTGAACCACCTCCAGCCCGTAGCCCCAGTAATCTCGAATGATATTACCATGGCAGACGCCATGATTGCCGGCGAACGAGAGCGAGATGCCCGCCGAATCCCGGATCCCCGTGCCGCCGATGATCCGGTTGAACGCGACGACAGCCCAGTCCGCTCCGAAGATCTCGATGCCGTTGCGGTCGAAGTCGCGCACCCAGTTATTTGCGACGAAGATCTGCCCGCACGCCTCGGCGTTCGGCACGGTCGCGGAATTGTCCAGCCCGCCCGCCATGAGGCCGCTCTGCCCGATGTAGATGCCGTTGCCGTAGGTATCCTTGAACCGACTGTTGGTGATCGTGACGTGCCCGAGGTTCCAGGTGATCGCGACGGCGCTGTCCCCGCCAGACCCCCCGCCGGCCGAGTACCCGACCGCCCCGATGGCAGTGAAGTCGCAGTCATCGATGTAGATATTCGGCATGATGGCCGAGGTCGGGCCGCCGTCCGCGCACAGTGCGTTGCCGACGTTGTAGATCTTGACCCGCTGCAGGACGAAGTCCCCGACATAGCGGCTGCCACCGATGGCGAAGGCGCGGTGAGCGGTGCGGCTGCCGCTCGTAATCGATATGTCCCGCACGCGCATCGACGCCTGAACGCTGAACCCGTAAGTCTCCGACCCGGTCAGGGTGAGAACCACGCCGGGCGCGCCCTCGATGTCCACAGGGACCGTCACGTCGTAGGCTGTCGGCAGCGACAGGCTTGAGACGACCCGCATCCGGCCGCCCGCGGCCAGCGCGTTCTCGAACTGGGCGAGCGTCCGCACAATCTGGATGTCCCCGAGGTCGGCCTTCGCCCGGGTCCAGTCGCCACCCGTCGTCGAGTTGCCAACCCACAGGGACTTGTCGTCACGCTGCGCACCGATCTGCCCGACGAAATCCGGCGGAGTGCTCGGCCGGTCGCCCTCGGTTGCCCAGGTGGCGATGGGATTGCCGGCGTCGATGGCGGCCAGCAGCGCCAGCTCGCGCACCTTGGTCGCGTCGAAGACGGTCCAGTCGCCGGCACCGTCCAGCCCAATGAGAGTGTTCGGCGTGACTTCAAAAGAGTCCTGGTCAGTGGCCGATCGGTCGAGACGAATGCACCGGCTCACATCGGCGGCGAGCTGCTGGATCTGCATCGTATGCCGGTCGAGAGCTTGCTCGATGGCGGTCGACGGCAGCCGGCCGGCCAGCGGCAGCTCCACCGGCTGCACCAGCGGCAGCTCGCGCCAGATCACCACAGTATCCGCCGCCGGCACCGCGCTGGTCGTCGTCACTGCCCAGCCGCCGCCCGCCTTCGGGATGACCGCATACTCCCACGTCGGGAGCTGGGCGAACGGATCCCCCACCGGCCGGACCCCGACCTTAATGTGAGACGCTTCGAGCGCCGAGAAGGGGACCGGATATTCGACCACCGCCGAATTGTTGCCGGGGTAAACCACCATCGATTGTTCGGACGGGACAGCCATGTCAGTGAGTGCGAGACGGGTAGAGGTTTTGCAAGCGGTTATTCCCCTTCGAGTGAGCGGATCTCAGCCGCCCAGGCCGCCTCGCGAGCGCGCCGGGCCGCCTTGTCGGCCTCCTGCATTTCCGGAGGCATCTCCGGCCGGGGATTCTTTTTGTTGAAGTCCTTGATCGTTTGGCGGTCGCGCTTCGCCTGCTCGGCCTCGCGCTCGGCATCGGTGCGGGTGACCGTATCGGCGAAGCCGGACGCCTGCTTAATGAGGTTGGCACCAATCGCGGCCCACGTCGCCCGGCCGCCGACCAGCAGGCCGACCCCGCCGAGGCCGCCGAGGACCGACTTGGTATCGATGTCGCCCTTCGTATCGAGGACATCGCCGGCCGCCAGCCGCTCCCAAGTGTCGGCCAGCCCCTTGTACTCGAAGTCCCCCTGCACCGCCTGCCGGATCAGCCGCAGCCCCTCCGACATCGGGACGGCCGCCTGCCGCCGCTCAAACCCGCCAAAGAACGGAGCGAGCGCCTCGATGGCCATCCCGAGGTATCGAGCCCCGGTCAGCGGCCCGATAACGATGGCGCGCGCGTAGTCTTCCCATTCCCAGACCTCGTCGACATCATCGCCGCTCAGGAGGGTGCGGACGATATTACCGACGGTCTGGGCGATGATGCCGGTCGCGGCCCAGTGAATCACGGCCATCCGGGCGGCGTCGCCCCACCGCTTTTGTTTGGTCGCGAGCATCGTCATCGCCAGCGCCTGACGGTTCGCCGACTGGAACGGCATGAGAAGCCGGCCGACGGTGCCCATCCGCAGCTCGGAGAGACTCTTGTTGCGCACCGAATCCGCCTGCGCTGTGTCGGCCACGACCTTTTCCATCCGGCCCGTTGCCAGCTCGCGGGCGTCCGCATCCTCCATGCCGGCGGCCTTCGCCTCACGGAAGGCCACGTCGTAGGCAGCCGCCGCGGAGAGCGTCGTGAAGACGGCGTCAAACCATCCAATCCGGTCGCGGAGCCAGACGTGCGCGTTGTCGAGCGCGTGAATATCGGTCCCGACCCGTTCGAGGAAGGCGTCGAGCCCGGCCTCGACCGGCGTGAGCCCGCGGCCGCGGGTGGCAACGCGCACCTCCGGAGAGATGGTGGCCATCCGCCGCTGGACGGCGTCCATCCGATAGACCTCCGCCAGGGTGATCGAGGCTTCGCCCCGGGTGATCCGGTTGACGGCCCCGAGGTATTCCGGAATCCCGATCTGGGCGGCCGACGCATACCCGGCAACCATCTGCTTTGCGAGGACGCCGAGCTTCCCGACCAGCGCATAATCCGCCATCGCCGATGCCCACTTCCGGAGCTGGCCTTGCCCGTTGGCGTTCTGGATCCCGTTCCGCTCAAGGATCTGCACCCACTCCGCGAGATCGTTGCCGGCCTGCTCGCCGTTCGTCGCCTTCACCGCGGCTTGCGTCGACCAGTGAGTGAAGACCGCCCGGAAATCGCCGATGGTCTCAGCCCAGTTCGTCCAATACTCGACCGCGTGCGCGTTCTGCCAGTAGGCCGTCAGCGCGTCGACCTGGCGCGGCGGGGACTTGGTATCGAGCCGCCGCCGCTTGGTGAAGCCGGCCATGAGCTGCCGGCCGGCCTGCAGAGGGTCGAGCGCCATATCGCTCACCTGCCCCCCATGGTCGACCAGGCGCGGCGCGTAGTTGCGGACGCGCGGCATGTTGACCCCGTAGATCCGCCGGTAAACCGCGTTGATCTGGTCGTACTGGGCGTCGTACTGGGCGACCAGCCACGAGCGGATGGCCTTCGCTTCGTCGGACAACATCGCCTCCATGGCGTCCTGCATTTTCTCGCCGTAGCCGTGAGCCTCCAGCCACTCGCGGCTCGCAGTGTCCTCGTCCATCCAAAGCATCCGGTAATGAACCGCGTCCAGCTCGCTCATGCGCTCGCGCGCGCCGGCTGGGGCGTTCGGCACCGGCCGCGAGGTGGCCAGCTTCTCAAGGTTCCGCTGGCGTTGCACGGTGCTCGACCGCGGCCACAGCGAGCGGAGGAAGTTGCCGAGCGCCTGCTCGCGCGCGCGCATGGCATCCCGATACGCGATGTCGGCCTCAAGGCTGGTCTGGTCGGCCCACCGATGGGTGGCGCTGTCCTGACCGAATGCCGAGGAGGCAAACCCCTCGAAGCTGTAATGACTGTTCGAGTAGTCGCGCGCGGTGCGCACCAGCCCGCTTTCGTTCTGGCGGTTCCGCTCCTTGCGGTTCTCGGCGTCGGCCAGGCCGCCGGCCTCGGTCACCGCGACATCCCGGCGGCGGGCCCGGCTCTCGCGGCGGCGGATGATCTCCCGGAACCAGTCGAGCCGGCCGGTCGTCGCCATCTCCTGCGCGGCCTCCAGTGCGGCAAACATCTCGCCGGCCGTCCGGATCGGCGGCCCGGAGATGTCCCGGCCGCGGACATCGGTGCCCACCGTCTGCCGGTGCATGAGCCCGCCGAACAGATTGAGGAGGCCGGCGTGTTGCTCGACCGCCTCGCGGGCGGACGCCTCATCGACCACCCAGTCGAATTGTCGGCGGTACTCGTTGATTACGTCGTCCGACAGGGTGGCCGACGCCTGCCGCTTCTCCACCGCATCCTCCTCGGCTTCGAGCTGCGCGGGAGAGAGCCCCATGATCCGCTCGGCCTCGGTCATCCACGCATGGGCGTTGACGCCGAGCTTCCCGCGGTCCTTCTCGCCGGCAGCCGCCCGCGGGCGGGACCGCTGGAACAGGTCACGGAGGTCGGCCAGATACGTCTCGCGCAGGTGCCGTTCAAGGATCCGGTCAATTTCGACCACCTTCTGTTCAAAGTACTTGAAGCGCGCGGAGTTGCTGGTCAGCTCGGCAACCCGGGTGAACCCGCCGACCTGAGCCCGGACCTCGGCCGGCAGCGCCAGCAGCATCTGGTCAAGAATGACCAGCGCCCGCTTCGAGTCGCGCTCCGCGGTCGCCGCGTTGTCGGCCTTCGCCTTGGCTATCTCGGCCATCTCCCACTCCTTCGCCTCGACCGCGGCACGCTTCCGGGCCTGAATGAGCGCGGTCTCCGCCGAGCGGACCCGCTGCTTCCACTTCTCGACGCTCGCCAGCTCATCGCTGATTTTCTGCCACAGCAGGCGCACATCATCGGCCTCGATTAGCCCGTCCTGATGGGCGTCTCGCGCCACCTGGTCCGGCGTCTGATTGCCGCGCAGCAGGACCGCCGGCATGGCCGGCATGTCGTCGTAGTCGCCGTGGCCTTGGTTCGGATCGTATGCGCCGATCTTGGTCGCTTTCGTCCGCGACATGAGTCGGCTGCGCATGGCCAGCCCGGTCGTCCCATGGGTGAGCCAGTTGAGGAACGGGTTGCCATGGAAGCTGGCCATCTCCGAGGCGGACAGCGCCTCGCCGGCCCCGCCGGCCAGCGCCTCCTCCTCATACTGGTCCGTCAGCTTCGCGCGAAGCTGGCGGGCCTGCTCGCGGACAGTGCCGAGGCGGACGGCCACGGCGTTGCCCTCGTTCAGCTCGACCGCCCGGGCCATGCCGGCGAGGTCGGATGCCATCCGATTCCAGACCCGCGCCTTCTCGCGCGGCGTCCCGGCCCGATTGGCAATCTGGCGGGCCAGCCGTTCGAGGCCGGTGGCCGCGGACAGGCTGAACGTCTCGGGCGAGGTTGTAAACTCCGCGTCCGCCTCGAATAGCCCCTGCTCCTTGGCCGACACAAACTTCCGGTAATCGGCGTCGAAGCTCGCCACGTCCACCACAAGGATGCCATACTTCCGGATCTCGTTTGCGACGTTGGTGATCCACTGCCGCAGCTCGCTCGTGTTCGAGCCGGTCGGCAGCACGATGGCCGCCTTTTTCGACCCCTCGCGGCCGGCTCCCCGCATGAGCTGAGAGAGGGCGTTGCCCATCTCCACGCGCTCGACGGCCATCACCTGGTGTTTCGTCCCCAAATAAATGATGTGTGCATGATCCGGGTCCGCCGTCTTAATCATGTTCGACAGACTGTGGATGTCCGACGGCGACGAGATCCGCGTGAGCTTGCCGCGCTCGACCACTTCCCAGTCAGCGAGTTTGCCGCCGGAGCCGGTCCCCGTTGGAAGGTTCCCCGACCGCACCTGCCACCCCGCAGCCGGCCCCGCAGCTCCCGGCGAGGGAGCGAGGGCGACGCCGGCCGGCACAGCCAACATGCCATTTTCGGCAAAGCTGAAGTACTCCTGACCGTTGGTCACGACGTGATCGAGGACCGGGAGGCCGGCGACCTCGGTGGCCAGCTTGAGCCGGGCCGTCAGATCGATGTCGGCCTGCGACGGCCGCGGGTCGCCCGACGGATGGTTGTGCGAGATGATCCACCCCTTCGCCTTGGATCCCGGATTCGCGCGCGCGATGCCGTCGACCGCGGCGATGATCTGCCCCATCGGGGCGAGCGCCTCATCGAGCGCCCCCACCAGCACGATCTGAGAACCGAGGACGGTGTTGTCCTCATCAAGGACGGCCACCTTGATCGACTCGAAGAACGGAGAGCGGACGGCGAGCGCGAGCTGCCAGAAGTCGGCCGCATTGTTGACCTTCGCCCCGCGGATCTGAAAGACTGGGATGTCTCGCCGAACGAACTCGTGAAGGATCGAGGAGACCGGCCCCTGCTCGATGGCGGCCAGCGCCGCCTTGCGGTCGTCTGCGGTGGCCGTGCCTTGAACTAGCCCTCGCCAGGCCCGTTCAGCCTTGGCTCGCGCGTCGGCGACGGCGGCAGCTCCAGCCCCTCCGGACTCAGAGGGTACAGCACCGACCCCCGCGGCTTTGAGCGCGACTTTGCCTTTCTTGGCTTTTTCTTTTGGGACGGCATTGAAATCAAAATACTGCTGGTAATCGGAATCGTCCAGCGGTCGTTTCCGTACCGAGAACGTCTCGGAGCTTTCCAGCACAGCGCCGGCCTCCTTGGCCACCTCGGCCTCGTGCGCCTTCTGAGTGTCGACCCCCATGAGCTTGTCGACGAACGTCCCCCACTCATCGTCGGCCGTCAGCTTGCCCTCGCGGCGCGCCTTGCTGATGGCCGCCACCGTCTTGAAGACATTGCGCCAGAACGCGCGCACCGCCCGCAGGAACGCGCGGAAATGCCCGAGCGCCGCCTTCTCCGCCGGGTCGACGGCCGCCTCGATGGCCGCGGTCATCCCCTTCGAGAGAGCCCCGGCCGGCGTCCGCTGGCCGTCACGCCGCTGGCCGAAGACATCGGCCGTGACCATATCGGAAACCGTCTCGCGCACCTCGGCCTCGCTCGGATCCTCCGAGAGCACAGGCCGGCCGAGCGCCGTTTCCAGCCGGCGCAGCGCCCGGAACGTCTCCGCCATGTTTATCTGGCCGGACTCCATGAGCGCCCGCCAGCTCGCCTCGACCCGCTCATGCACCATCGTCAGCGCGTCGCCGCCGACATTCTGCCGGGCGTTGAGCCGCTCGACGACCGCCCGCGCCGTCTCCCCGACGCTCCGGCGGAATTCGAGGCTATTGCTGCCGGCCACCACCCGGGTCACCGCGGCGTCGCCGCCCTCGGCCTTCGCCAGCAGCTCCAGCTCGGCGTCCAGCTCTGCGGCCGTCTCGGCCGTCATCGGCACCAGCCGCGGAGCCTGCCCCGCCCGCGACGCCCATACCCCCTCGCGATTGGCCAGCAGCTTCTGGCCGGTGAACGACTGGGACGCGCGAGAGTCACGAGACACCCAGTCATCCGCCAGCTCGACCCAGGCGTCCGCCTCGGCCTGCGAATTCGCCTGCGCGAGGTCGGCGACCAGCATCTGAGAGGCCGCCGCTGAATCAGTCTTAGTCCGCCGGCCGTCGGCGTGTTCGACCCACCAGCCGTCACGGTCGCGGCTCACGCCGGTCACGCCGGCCACGGCATTCTCGATGGCCTGCCCGGCCGTCTCCGCCTCGACGTTCACGCCGCCCGGCGGGTTGGCGGGCGAGATCAGCGCATCGGTCACGGCCACCCGCCAAGTGTCGGCGTCCGGCGCGGCGAGGACCGTCTGGATCTGCTCGTTGCTCGCGCCCCGGTCGCGGAGGATCTGCGCCGCCTCAAGGTCAGGCATCCGGCCGAACCCGATGCCGGCGAAGACCAGCGAGACCGCCCAACTCGCCGGATCGGTCATCGTCTGCATGGCCGGCCCCCACGCCTCGACCTCCGGAATCGGAGCACCCAGCGTTTCGGCCACCTCAGTCAAGAGCAGCGGCGTCGTATCCTGAAGCGCCTCCTGCACGTTTTGTTCGACCGCCTCCAAAGCGAACGCACCCCCGATGGCCAGCGCCCGCTTGACGCCGGTCTCGCTCAGGCGGGTCAAGAGCTTGGCCTGAAGCTGCTGCACGCCGGGGATTCCCTTCGCCATGCCAAGCGTCACCTTTTCGAGGTACGACATCGCGACCGCCGCCGGGAGCGCCAGCCCGTTCGCAAACTCGCCGGACATCGCCGGATCGACGCCCTTGGCCTCCAGCGTCGAGCGCACCGTCTGCCGGGCGTCGCTCGAATACTGGCCGATCATCACCCACGGAGACAGAGTCCACATGGCGGCCAGCCCGGGAATGGAGCCGGCCACCGCCTGCGCCGCGCTTTCCCACCCGTTCCGAGACACAATCGGGTCGAGGTCGAGGCGTTGCAGATTGCGAATGTCCTCGTACAGAGCTTGACGCTCGCGCGCCGGGCCCCCCATCGCTCCGACTCCCTCGGTGATCCGGGGCAGCTCGTTCACCAGTCCTTGCCCGATGGCTTCCCCCTGTCGGCGGAACGACTTCGAGACGTTCTTCCAGAACCCAGCGCGCTCCTCCTCCGGCAGCAGCTCGGCGCGCGCCTTGACCATCGCCAGCACCGTCCGCCGGTCCTCCTGCGGCACCTCCATGAGCCGGTCGGCCAGCCCCTCGAAATCGACGGTCCCGGGCTCCGCCACCTCCTTCTGGCCGCCGCCGGTCAGCGTCAGCCACACGTCGTCGACATAGGGGCGCAGCCGGTCGAAATCGGCCTTGGCCTCGGACGCGGCCGCCTTGAAAGTTTTCTCGTACTCGCCGGCCGCGAAGATGTCGTAACCAGGCTTGCCGGCCTGCCCCTCCTGCCAAGACAGGAGCGACGGCCGCACCTCCTCGGAGAGGCCCGAGCCTTCCCACGCCGCAGCCCGCCGGCCGGCCTCGCTCAGCGAGCGGGTCACCTCCTCCTTGCCGTTCTCGTTCTGGATCCACTCGGCCGCCTTCGCATGGAAGGTCGCGTCGTCGGCGACGCCGGCACCGCCAAACAGGTTCTTGGCCAGCGCATCCCGCGCCAGCTCGTAGTCACGTTCGAGCCGGTCGCCATCGAGGCCGCTCAGATGCTGGACAAACGCGCGATTCGCCAGATCGCGCTTGATGGCCGGCGCGGTATCGGCGTCGGCAAACTGCAGAACCCCGAGGTTCTGCCCCTGGGTCGCCTTGTCGAAGTCGCTGAAGACCTCGCCGAGGCGCAGCCGCTCGGCGCGCTTCTCCGCCTGCTCGCTCGGCGTGAGCGGCCGCGGGTAGTGGTTACGGAAATTCTGCCACTCCCCCAGCTTGGCGCTGAAAAACGTCCGCTCCTCCTCCGGGACGGCAGCGAAGTTCTCAGTCAGGAAGCTGGCGTCTTCATCGGTCAGTAATCCGGGCGGAGTGTTGCGGAAAAATTCGCTCATGAGTCAAAAGGGGGTTTTTGGGAGTCAGCGTCGTTGGCAACAATGAACTCAATGGCGCGATTATTCACAGAACTCCACGCGCCTTTCCTATCACGCCGAGCAATGTCAATGCGCCCAAGTCCTTTCGCCGGCCCGTACTTCTTGGTCTTGCCGTTGAATGCGGATCCTGTATCCATCACACGAAAGGGGACGCCAGGGAATTGCGGACTTTCCAATTTGGTGCCGTACCCCAGTGGATTATTTTTCGAGTTGTCCATCGCGACCGACACATATGGAGCATTGCCGTCGTAATAGTCGTCGAGAGTGTAAAGCGGCTCAGGCGTGACCGGCTCGCCATGCCACTCCGAGGCACCAAACCGCCCGCCCTGCATTTCATAATTCGGATCGCCTGGATCGACCGGGAAATACCCGGTGGCGCGCGCCTTGAATCCGCCCTCTTTCAATACGCCGAACTTGTCCCCGATTTCCTTGATCCGGGCCGCCGGATCAGCCGCGGGAGCGGCCGGCCCCGGCCGGCGGAGGAGGGTGTTCACGTCGCTCGGCAGCAAGGACGCCGAGGACGATTGGAGGAGCTGGTTCTTGACCTCCTTGATGGAGGCGTTGGGATTCGCCTTGAGCCATTCGCTCATGGTGATCTGCGCCTGAGCCCGCCGGGCGGCGGCCGCGTCCCGCGCGGGCGGGTCGTCGATCAGCTTCTTCCGGGTCGTGCCGGGATACCAGCCGTCATCCGTTGGCTGAAGCGGCACCTCCTTCTGGGTGCGGCCGAACTTGCCATCGTCGAACCAGTTGCGGAAAGTCTCGCGGACGAACGCGCTCATGGGCTCCGGCGCTTCCGGAGCGGAACCCGGATCCCACTTGCGGGTGAGCGGCCGCAGCACGTCGTCGCGCAGCCCCTCCGGCATGAGCGCCTTGGCCTTCATCACGAGACCGGCATACCGCGCGCCGTCCGGATCCTTCGACTTGTCATACTTGTCGACTTCATCGAGGAGGAGCCCGAAATTCTTGGTCACGCCGGCCTCGCTGAGATTCTCGCCGCGCCACGCATCCGACTGCCACTTCTTCAAATTTGCCTGCGCCTCGGCCAGCGCCGCCGGTCGCAGCCGGCCGGCCGCCACCCGCTCGACATCGTCGGATGTCTTGATGTCGCCCGTGACCATGGCGTCTCCGATATCGCTCGCGGCGGCGTCCGTCTGCGCGGCAATCACCCGGCGGGCGGCCGACTGGCCGGCAAACCAGTCATCCGGCTCCATGTCCCCGGGCTCCGGGTGCCGCTCCATCCACAGGTAAGGAGCCGCCGAGGCGTCAGCCTCCACAGCTTCCCGGCGGGCGCGGATCATATGGTTTTTCTCGGCCCGATCAATGTCGCCCATTAAGCCGGCCACCCGGTCCTTGCCGAGGTAGAGGCCGGCCTGGTCGTCGCTGATCGCGGCGCGCGCGGCAGCAAAATCGTTGCGGTTCACGGCCTCGGTCACGTCGGCCATCCGCGACTCGCGGGCGCGGTCGAATGACCGGCGGGCCTGCATCATCGTGACGTTGTGCCGCTGCTGGGTCTCCCATTCGGCGAGGTAGTCGTCGGCCGCGAGCTTCGCGTCGGCCATCATCGGAGTGTCGCGCACCACCGCCCGAGCGCGTTCGAGCTGAGTCTCTAGAATCTCCCCGTACTTCTGCTCGTCCGGCTCGGATGCGAGCGCCGCCCCCATCTCGGTCTGGACGGTCCCGAGCGCGCGCCGGGCGTCCCGCACCTGCCGGTCAGCCACCGCCCGCGCCTGCTCGACAGCCAGCCGCATCGTCGCCCCGCCAATCTCGCGCGCCGCCTGACCGACCTGAGCCATCCCGCGCGCCTCATCGACAAACCCGCGCGCGTCGATCAGCGGCGCGGTCACGGTCATGGCGTCCGGGTTGTAGCGAGCCCCGGCCTGCCCCATCGAGCGGCCGAGCATCGAGATCCCGTCCAGCTCGCCCGGCTGGGCGATGCGCCGCTTTGGGCGTTCGAGTTTTGGTAGATCGGCCATCAGGCGGTTTTGGTGGATTTGCGGAACTGGTACGAGTCGAATCCGATCTGCCCCCACGAGCTGACCGCTTGACCCCATGCGGCGGTGCGCGCACCGCGCGCGCTGGCCACCTGAGAGGCGGCATCGAGGCGGGCCTGCGCCACGCCCATCCGCCCGCGCTGGCCGGCGGCCGCGGCCTCAAGGCTCAAGAGATTCGCATTCACACCGGACGAGAAGGCGGACCCCTGAAGGGCGACGGCCTCGCGCACCGCCTGCCGGCGGCGGTCCTCATCCTCATCTCTCATCACCATCTCCGTCTCCTGTTCGGCGGCCGCGTTTTCCATGAGCACGTCAATCGGCGAGCCGGTGACCGGCGAGACGCCGGCCTGACCAAGCGCCGCAAACTGCCGGGCCACCAGCGCCTCGAACTGCTCCCGCTGCCGGCGAATGTTCGCCTGCGCCGCATTGGTCGCGGCCTCGGACTGCTGAAGGAGTGCCTGAGCCTGAATGCCGGCCGCGGCCGCGTTCCCCTGTTCCTGCAGTTGCTGGAACTTGAGCGCCATCTGCTGATTGCGGCTCGACGCCCGGGCCGCGTCGGCCTGAGCGCGCGCGTTCTCGATGGCGATGGCAGACTGCGCGCTCGCCGCCTGATTCGCGGAGATAAGCGAAACCCCCGTGCCGATGGCAGAGATGGCAGCACCAATCGCGAACGCAGTGCCTGAGATAGGGTCTAGTCCCATTAGGTGAGAACTTTGAAAAGCTGGACACGCTCCGACTTGCCTTGGAAACCCAGGCGGGGAAGCCATGCGGCGATCCTCGGGAGCGTGTTGGCGAAGATCAGATGACAATCATGGGCGCGGCACACGTCTTCAACCCACGCCATCGCCGCCCGGAACGCCAGTCCCAACACCCCTATTCCAGCGCCGGGCCGCGAGACAGCCCAGTGTACGTGTGCCACGCCGATTCCGAAGGAGAGGTAAACCCACAGCGCCGCCGCAGGCTGCCCGTCCACGCTCGCGATGACCCCATGCGGAGGCAGCACCATTTCAGGGAAGACTTCCCCATTGCGGTGCTCCGCGTACCAGGCCGCGACGGTCTGGTAATCGCCGGCCTCGGTGCCGTACTGGCGGCAGTGGACATCATGCGCCATACACCTGTTGAGTGGGAGACAACGCGAGCAAATTCAAGGGCAAAGGGCCATCGGTGCGCAGGACAACGTCGATTGTGTCCCGGAACGAGGCCGCGAGAGACAGCTTCTGCCACCCGCTGAACAGGGGGACGGCCGAGTCCATGGCGTCCTGGTTCTGCCGGAAGACGACATCGCGCCACGGGCCGGCCGGGCTATCGGCGTACTGGCAGGCTCCAGACTTGTAGAACAGAGCCCCGAGGGGCCCGGCCTTGGTCTTCCGGCCGCTGGACGCACCGTCCTCCATGCCGGCCTCCCACGGCATCGGCTGAAGGCAGGACTCGTAAGGCAGCCCGATGATGATATTCGAGGCGGCGGCCTCAAGCGTGAGCGCCCCGCTGTCAGGTACGGTCTGCGGCGGATGCTCGGCCCCGTCCGCGAGGATCCGCACCTGCCGGCCGGTCAGGTGATCGAGGCCGGTGACGGCCGTCGTTGCGGTGCCGGCATAGACCCACGCGGCGTCGAGGTGAACAAGCTCCTCCGGAGCCACCGCGCTCTTGACCATCTGCAGGTGATTCGGAGAGAATCGCTCGATCCTCCCCTCGCCGTCGCGCGAGACCACGAGCCACACGTCGTCGGATTCGTCCTCGTTGTAGAGGACAGATACCCAGAGGAATTCGCCGTCCGTCACATGCTCGGACCACGCGACCAGCGTGCCGCCCTCGGCCCGGCGGTAGGTGCAGGAGAGCAGCTTGCCGGCCCACGTCACGACGTACAGCGTCGGCACCGGCTTCTTCGCGAAGGCTACGCACCGAATCCCCCCGATAGGCAGGTGATCCGCAAGCTCAAGAATGTCCGGCGAGACGAAGTTCTGAGTCGCGAAGTCAAAGACATACTCCCGAAGGGCGAACGCGCCGGACTGGACGTAAATGACCGAGCCGCCGGCCAGCACCACCCGTTGCGGGTCGGAACCGTAGGAGGTTTTGCGCATCGCCTCGATGCTCGATGGCGTGATCGGTTTCCCCTCGCTCCCCTGCATGAGCCATTCCTCGGCCTCGGTCGCGACGATCAGGCCGCGCGATTGGCTGAAGATCCACGCCACCGGACTCGATTCGGTCGCGGCCAGCTCATAGGTCCATGAGCCGTCGTCGAGACCGGTGCGCTCGAAGTTGAACAGGTCAGCCGTCAGGCTGCCCCATACGGTCAGAGGCAGCGACGCCACCCCGCCGAGGACGAGCCGCTGGTCGTGAAAACACGCCGTCCGCGGGAAGCCTCGATACGTCGAGAACGCGCCCTCGGACCACCGGCTGGTTGCCGAGGTATCATGCAGCGCGCGGATGACCTGGATCGAGACCACCGTCGGCGACGTGTGCCCGGTGATCTTGACCAGCCCCTTCACCGCTGGGTCGATGGCCGTGATCTGCGCGCGCGGGGCCGGGATCGACCCGCCCGGAGAGTAGCCGGTGCCGATGAACTTGAGCCGCAGAACCGTCTCGACCTCGACTTGCCCGGAGGTCTGGACGTTGTAGTCCCGCTCGGACTGCCACGTCCGGATGGTCTCCCAGACGCCGGGCGTGATCTCTTGTTCGAGCGCGAGCGTCCCATTCCACTCGCCGACAGTGAAGATCTCCCACTTCCCGATAACCCGCATCGCGGTCGACGTGACGCCGGTCGTGATGGTCAGGGGAAACGAGAGTTTTTCAATCGGGGCCGTCCGGACATGCTTCACTTCCCAGATGCCGCCGACATGGCCGGCGTTGAACGTCGCCGCGCTGGCCGTGAGCGTGCCGGTGGCACCGACAGCCGTCACCGACGAGGTGAGCGTCGTCGCGGTCAGGTTCTGGTCGCGGAGCGGAGGGAATTTCCAATCGACCGGCGTCAGCCGCCAGTCGTCATTCGCTACCCGCACGATCTGCTGGGTCGCCACCTCCGGATGGAAGAACAGAAGCAGGTTGTTCGCCTGCAGCCACTGCAGCCGGGGAAGCTGCTCCTCGGTCCACGGCGCGGCGTACCGCAGAGGCTGGCCGGCGGCCGAGAGCGCCCCGACCGGCGGAGTCGACGGCGTCACCACAAGGTCGCCGGCCTCGTTCAGGATCCGAAAATACCCGGCTCCAATCTCGATCTGGAAGGCATCGGTCGCGCTGTAGTTGAACCCCACGAGGATCGGCTCGCCGGCATGGGCGACCGCCTGATGCACCAGCCCGGGCCGGCGCACGACGCCGCCAGACGGCAGAACCTGAAAGTTTTTCAGGATCCGACACCCCTTGCGCGTACCCTCCAGATCGGTGAGCCCGACTGTAAGGGGACTGAGAACGCCGGACGTGAAACTGTTGAGGAGCGTGCGCATTATTGGCCGAACTCGATAATTACCCGGGTACTCAGCGGCTTGCCCGGGCGGCCCGGCATGATGAGCGAGTCACTGTAGTCAGACTCGCCCGCCTCGTTGAAGCAGGTCAGAGAGAACTCGGTGCCGCCGATGATCGGCTGCGGCACCTCGAAGCGGCGGTCGGGTGAGTTGAAGACCTTCACCACCTCCCACCCCGTCCCGGTCGCGGCACGCTTGTACAAGATGTAACCCCGGACGACATCACCCGCTGGCGGCGGGTCACAGGTCAGGATGGTCTTGGGAAGTGCGACCTGGGCGGCGGCGATGCCGGCCAGGGTGACGACGACGAGTAGAGCGAGAAGTGCAGATTTCATTGGATGAGGCGTTTGAAAAGGAACACGATGGCGCGCTCGCAGCGGGTCAGCCGCTGGGCGGTCGTGCCGGTCCCGTTCTTCAAGTCGTTCAGGACCGCGGCAATCTGCGCCCGCTCGCTTTCGAGATCGTTCGCCTCCTGCGCCGTTGCCGCCCGCACCGCGATCTCCTCCGCGTTCAGCGCCCGCACCTGCCACGCGCCGCTGGCCCAGTACGGTGCCGCCTGGGTCGCCGGGTCATAGACCGGGACCGGAGGGCACTCCATCCAGTCTGCGGCGACAATGGCACCGTCTGAGACCATGCGGTCGAACGTGGCCTGGTCGGTCGAGATCGTGCGAGCTTGGGTCTTGTGTCCGAAGATCATAGGGAGACGGTATAAGAGGTTCCGGTGCCGGCGGTGCCACCTGCCGTGGTTCCAGACGCATTCGGCCCAGTGCCGCCGGTCGTCGTTCCATCGCTTTCAGAGAATACTCCGGTCGCGAGGTTGGCGAGAATGACCCGACCGCCGTAGCCGCCTTGTCCGCCGCTGCCGCCGATGCCGGTCCCGACTCCGGTGCCGCCCGCGCCGCCGTTGCCGCCGCTCACATGGATGGCGTTCGTCGCGGTCGTGCCGGTCAGCCCGCCGTGGTAGATCAGGACGAAGCCGCCGCCGCCACCACCCCCGCCGCCGCCACCACCAGAGTTGCCTGCTGCCGCGTTGCCGCCGTTGCCGCCGTTCGAGCCGTTCGCTTGGATGGCTCCGGCAGCGGTCGAACCGCCCCGCGAGATCGTGCGCGCAGCGATCCAGATGATGCCAGCCCCCGATCCACCACCCCCGCCGCCGCCGCCGGCATTGGTGCCGTCCCCCGTCCCGCCACCACCACCGCGGGTGCCTTGACCTCCGCGCATCAGGCTCACGCCGACCGCCAGGATGTCCTGGTAGCGGCGGATCTTGTATGGCGTGGGAGCCGTAGTGGAGGTCGTGGTCGATGCCGAGCCGTTCGAGCCGTTCCCGCCCTTGCCGGTCGACCCCCCTCGACCACCCATAACGTAGGGACCGCTCGGACTAGACGCTGCAGAGGTCGCGCCAGTCCCACCGGCGATGCCGTTGGTCCCATCGACACCATCGCCTAAGGCATTTTGAGCACCCGCCGAGGCGGCGGACGAGCCAGCAGTCGAACCGGATCCGTTCGCACCGTTCGCCGAAGTGGTCGAGACAACGATGGAGTTCGCAGCGGCGGCAGTGATGTCGAGCACCCCGTTGACGAAGATGCGCCACCCGTTCGTCTGGATTTGGCCGGTCGAGTTGATGGTCAAATCGTTCAGGTAAACGTCCCGGGTCATCACGCCGGCACTCAACCAATCGCCCGCGTTTTGCGTGGCAGTGTTGACCGTCACGTCGCCGTCGCTGCCGTCGCCGTAGTACACGTTGTCCTGGTCGGTCGTCGACATCCCGCTGCCGCCGGAAACCGTCTGCCACGTCCCATCGCCACGCAGGTAGGTCGTATTGTTCGCCGTACCGGATCCAAGCTGCGCCGTGGGAACGGTGCCGGTCGTGAGGTTGCTGGCGTTGAGTGCGGTCAGGCTCGCGCCGGACCCGGAGAACGTGGTCGCGGTGACCGTGCCGCTCACCTCCAGCTTGGATGCCGGCGACGAACTGCCGGTGCCGATTCCGACATTGCCGGTCGATCCCTCGATCCAGAGACGGTAGGTCTCAAACTGACCGGGCGCGCCGGTCACGTTGGCGTTGGTGGTCGAGCCGATGCCGAACGCGCCCGAGGAGTCGAACGAGAAGACGGCGGCACCAGTGCCGGCGACGAGTGCCCCCGCCTTGCCGGAGGTGTGAGAGACGACCAGTCCAGTGGTAGCCGCCTTGGCGATGGTCACGTTTTCCCCGAACGTATTGGTCGTGTTGAGCTGCGGCACCTGGGCAGACAGCTTGGTCGAGTTCTTGAGGAGCTTGCCGGTCGCTGTGTCGAAGGTGGCAATCGCGCCATCGGTCGCCCCGCCGGATGGGCCGACAACGTCACCCGTGCCGGCCGGAGTCGACCAGGTGCCGTCGCCTCGCAGGTAGGTCGTCCCGTTCGCCGTGCCCGAGCCGAGGTTGCCGGTCGGCACCGTGCCCGAGAGTTGCGCCGCAGGGAGCCCCGTGAGCCCGCTGGCGGGTCCGCTGAATCCGGTGGCCGTCACTGTGCCGTTCACGTCGAGCAGGGTGGCCGGCGTGGTCGTCCCGATGCCGAGCCGTCCGGTAGCGCCCTTGAGCCACATATGCCAAGTCTCGGTCGTCCCCGGCGCGGCCAGGACGTTCGCATTGGTCGCCGCCCCGATGGCGAAGTCTCCCGAGGAGTCGTAGGAGATGAAGCCGGCACCCGTCCCAGCGCCCAGTGCCGCAGCCTTGTTGCTCGTGCGGGAGACCGCGAGGAACGGGTTGGTCGAGTGCTGGATCGTTTGGCCAGCGGCGAACGTGTTGACCTGGGATCGGCGCGCCACGTCCGACAAAGCGAAGCCGCCGTCCTTGAGCAACTGCCCATTGGTCGCGTTGAAAGCCGCGAGGTTGTCGACGGTCGAGGATCCCGGTCCTGTCACGTTACCGGACCCCGACGGAGTCGACCACGTCCCGTCGCCGCGCAGGTAGGTCGAACTGTTGGCGGTCCCGCTTCCGAGCGTCCCGACAGGTACGGTGCCCGAGGTGAACGCGGTCGAGGCGTTGCGCAGCGTCGCCAGCGTCACGCCACCGTCCTTGAGGATCTTCCCGGTCGGTCCATCGAACACGGCAATCTGTGAGTCGGTGGCGCTAATCGGACCGTCGACATCACCTCCAGCCACGCCGGTCAGACCCGAGCCATCGCCGACAAAGGCAGTCGCCTTGACCGTGCCGGTGACATCGAGCTTGGCGGTCGGCGCGATGTTGCCCACCCCGATGTCACCGTCCGACTCGATGTACATCGACCAACTGCCGAATTGCCCCGGGTTCGCGAGGTTGTTCGCATTGGTCGACCGAAGGATCCCGAAGAACCCGCTGTCGTCGTAGCTGAGAAACGCGCCGCCGGTGCCGGCACCAAAGGCTCCGTTCTTGCCGCCCGTGCGGTTGACCACCCATGCCGGCGTGGTCCCGGTCGTCAGCGTCTGGTTTGCCGTGAAGGTGTTGGCGGTCGTCTCAAGGGCGACCGAGGACGAGAGACGCGCATCGGGCAGGGTGCCGAACCCGATGTTGCTCGCGTTGGTTGTGTCAGTGGTCGCCGAGGCTGCGAGCCCAGTGATGGTGCCCGCCGCCTGGGTGCCGGTGTGAGCCGAGCGGGAGAGCATCTGGGCGATGCTGTACCCGCCGTCCATGATGATCTTGCCGGTCGGGCCATTGAAGACCGCGACGTTGCTGGAAACAGAACTGACCGGGCCCACGACGTTGCCGGTGCCGTCGCCCGACACAGGCGCGACGAATGCCGGCTCGCCGTTCTCATCGACCTGCAGGACGTAGCCAGGCGTGGCGAGCAGCCGCTTGGGCTCCCACGGGCCAGTGTTGTCTGGCCGCCAATTGAATAAGACCTCGTCGGCGGCGGCGGACGAGGTCACGAGAGCGAGAACAACGAGGCAGGCGCGGATCATGGCAGAGCAGTGAAGACAGGTTTGAAGAATTCCGTCCCGTCCGGCATCGTCGTTTTTTCGTACCACGCGCCGTCCGTTCCTTGGACAATGGTGATGACCGGCGTCGAGGAGCTGCCAGCCGGGGCCGTCGTCGGCGGGGCCGGAGCAGAGGGGGCGGAGCGGACGACGGGCGAGCCCCAGACGTGTTCGAGGTAGCGGCTCCCCTCGATTGCCCGACGGATCGTCGGCTTTGTCTCGATGGCATTTGCCGCCATGGCGATCTGCAGTTGATCGGTCGCGCGGTCGCGCATCTCAGACGCCAGCGACTGCGAACCGTTGGCGAGGCGCGGCCCGACCGCAGCCGCCAGCTCGTACCCGAAAACGATGGTAAACAGAGCGTCCCAGTCGTCCGGATTCTCGATGATCCGGAGGTACACCACCTCGCAGGTAGTGGCCGCGAGCCGCAGCGTCCGCCCCTCGATCTCGGCTCCTTCGTCGACGGTGCCGGACTGGTCGACACCGTTCACACGGACCACCCGGAGGCAGTCAGTCGGGAGAGCGAAGGACTCCCCCCATACGACAGGCGTCAGATACGCCCGCGTCTTGGCAAAATTCCATCGGTGCGCCCGGATCAGCCCGTTGCGCACCGCGTCCCAGCAATCGCGAATTGCCTCCGCCTCCACCGTCGCATCCGTAATCGCTGTGATTTGGGACGCGCCGAGGTGCGAGAGGGCGAGATTCGCGATGCCGGTCTGTGTCATCGGGTCTTAGGTCAGGGGCGCGTCGAATTGAATCTCGGCGGCAATGACCTTGCCCGCGGTCGCCGAGGTGAACGGCGTAATGAGGAGCTGCAGGAAATCCCCGGCTTGGCTCTCGGTCGGGGGCGTGATCGCGGCCGCGGCGAACGTGCCGACAGCGGCCGAGGTCGTGGCCAGAGCGGCGGACAGTGAAGTCGCCACGCCGGCTCGCACCCGTTGCAGAGTGACCGAGGCCGAGAAGGTGCCGCTCGCGCCGAAGCGGAGTTTGCAGTTCTCGACGTTGACGACAGAGCCGGCCGGGAGGAAGACCCCCAGCTTGATCGTGTCGTTGTTCGCTTCCGCCCCGGTCGTGGTGTAGGTGTCGCGGGCGACCTTGATCGTCCGCTGCATCCGAGCCGCGTTGGGGTATCCGTTGGTTTTTGCGCCTTTCGCGTTGGTTTGAGCCTGAGCGAATGCGGAGAGAAGTTCAGCCATGGTAAAATAACAGTGTGAAGTGTGAATGAAGGCCGGCGGGGAGGTCGCCGGCAGTTGTCAGGGTTACAGGGTCTCGTCGCAGAGCATGTGGTACACGAGGTTGTCGTACCGGCGGACAACGCCGGTGTCTCCGTAGGCCGCAATCTGCACGCTGTGGGACTTGCCCGGCAGAGTGTCGACGGCGGTCGTGTGCGTCTCGGGAGACTTCGCGAACGCGCGGCGGGTGAAGGCCAGGCATCGGCGGTAGGAGTTCGACCCGGAGACAATCTCCAGCTTGTTCGAGACAATCACGTTGAAGATGCCGAGCAGCTTCGACGAGCGGTTGTTCAGCCAGTCGGCGAGCATCTTGGCATAGATGTCGTTTCCGGCCGCGGTGACGTGCGCCACCATGTCCTGGATCTGCTTCGGCCCGATGGCGAGGTAAAATTCCTCGGAGTCGAAGTCCACGTCGGCGACGCGGGCGAGGCGCTCGACCTCGAACAGTTTCGGAACCGTCAGGCCGGAATTGGCCGCGGCACCGGAGAGGACGAAGTCTTGAGCGACCACGTTCCCGGCCGGGAAACTGATGAGCGTCTGCGCGTTTTCCGGGCCGGCGTACTTCTGTTCGGCCGCAGCGGCGACGCAGCGGTCATCGAGGGCACGCATGAAGCCGGCCTTCATTGCCGTCATCACCTCGGAGTCGGGGCGGCCGATGCGGTCGAGCCACTCGGCGTCCCGGCGACCGAAGATCTTGGCGACCTTCAGGTAACGCTTGGTCCCGCGGATCTTGCTGAGGTCGACCTCGGTCGGGTTGGTATCCTCGTGCCGGCCGGTTTCTTCCGCCCAGTCGATTTTTTCCACGTCGTCGAAATAGTAGTCCTTCGCGGTCCACCCGGGTTCGACGGTCATGACGCCCGCCAGTTTGGCGTCAAGTTGCTGGATTTGGATTCCCCACTGGTCGGAGAATTGAGCCCGGATGTGGTCCGGAATTTGAGTCACGATGCTTCCGTCAGCCATGGTAAAGTAAGGTTATTGCGATGATTGGTTATCCTCTCATCCCCCTCACGGGAGCCCATGGCGGGGCCGGTCGTGGAATGTGACTCTACAGCGAGCGGGCCGACATCGGGGCTCAGAGTCTGATGTCTCACTCGCAAGCGAGACACCAGACCGATTTGCAAGCGGTTTTTTTACCGCTTCCCCGGATGCTTGGCCGCGTAGGCCGCGCGAATCTCGCGCCACGTCTCCTCGTGTTTCGGGTGCGCGCGGTCCTTGATGTACTCGCTCTCGGGCTCCAGACCCTGCTGGACGCGCACCGCCCAATCGATGTCACGCGCGCGGCTGCCGGCGGTGCCTTGCACCTGTCCGGTTCGGTCGGCCCCCTGGGCCACCGCCAGCTCGGACGCGAGCGAATGCACCAGCTTGAACGCCTCCGCCCCGACAAACGCGGGATTCGTCGGGTCCATCGATTCCTCCGGCCAGCCGTGCCGCTTGGCTGCAGCCTTGGCCATGGCGACCGCTGTGTCCGCCTTGTCGCCCAGCTCGCTCGCCAGCTCCTTGCGCTCGGTATCGAGGCGCGCAGTCTCCTCGGCCCGGATCTTCTCGATCCGCGCGAGCATCTGCTGATTATACGCCTCCGCCAGCTTCGATGCGCCGGTCTTGCTCAGGCCGATCTCGGGGCCGAGCTTGGCCACCATCTCAATCAGCTCCTTGTCGGCCTCGTACCCCTCGGGGGCAGTCAGCTCGTAAGCGTCCGGCGTATCCGGCACCCCCAGATGCTTGTAAAGCTCCTTGGTGAAGGCGGCTCGCTCCTCATCGGTGGCCTTCTCGCCGGGCACGCGCAGGCCGGAGCCGCGGGCGGCCAGCTCATCGCGCGAGCCTTTGAGCCGCGCGAAGACATCCGGCAGGGACTTGGCGTCCTTGGCGAGGCCGTGAAACTCCTCCGGCAGTACCTGGAACCAGTCCTGCGCGAAGTTGAGCCCCTCGGTGAAGATTGCCGGCGGGGCCGATTGCTGGCCTTCGGGAGTGCCGGTGGCCTGTTGGGTTTGGGTTTGGGTGTTGGTATCCATGGGAATCAGCGTCGAGTCGCGCGGCTGCGCCGCGAGATCTCATCGAGGCTGATGCCGTACTCTTTCACTCCGGCGTCGGGAGTGTGCCGAGCCGGCACCGGAGCGGCCTCTTGCTTCGTTTCGCTGTCAGCGACAGCGGCTTCGACCGCGGTCTCGACCGCGGGTGAGTCTTTCTTCCGTTTCATAAGGTGATCTGAGTCTGCGAGCAGCGGAACAGGGTGGCCACCACCTCGCGCTGGCCGTTGGCAACCATGGTATCGTCCGTTGTCTCGCCTCGCGGGAACGACATCGGGTGGCGGGCCGCGCACAGGTGAGCCATGACGATCCGGCCGGATGGCGACCGGAAGATGTCCTGACAGGCCGCCACGAACTTCTCGCGGGTGGCCGAATCTTCGAGACCTAGGACTTGTTCAAATGATTTCATGCGGGCGGGCCTCCGATCCCCATCGCCTGCGCAGCGCCGGCCACAAGCTCAGGCTGCTTGGCCGCAAGCTCAAGCGCCTGCTGCTGCTGCTGCGCCTTGGCTCGCTCATCGCGGAGCTTGGCAATCTCATCCGGCTTCCGGATCAGCTCGGTCTTCAGGCCGGCCTCGATGGCCAGCACCTCCGGCAGCTTGTCGAGGTTGATCGCGTCGAGGATCGACGGGCCGGCGACTTCGAGGAACGGCGCGAGCGTGCCGGCGACACGCATGATCGCTTGCTCGGTCTCGGCCGACTGCTCGCGCGCGAGCCGATTGGTTTGAATCACCTCCGGCCACGGCATTTTGAGCCGGCCGAAAGCGTCAGGCATGAAGGCGTCGACCGGCGGCTCCGGGAACCGGCCGGTGAAATAGCACCAGTGAAACAGGGTTTCGAGGAACGGGCTGAAGAAATCGGAGTTGAGCTGATTCGTCGCCGGAGCCACCCGGGCGAGCTTCTCGGTCAGGCGCTGCGCGATTTCAAAGGCCGTCATCTGGCGCTCCAGCATGGCGAATTGCGCGAAGACATCATTCAGAAAGACCTCCTGAATCCGCTTCTCCTTCCGCTCCAGCATCTCCAGCCCCCAATTCAGCTCGCCAACGGGAGCCCATTCCTTCGGTGCGGTGCCGGCGTCGAGCACTTTGGTCACGCCGCCGGGCGCGAGGTCGACGACACCGTCATGCGCCACCGGAACCTGGATCCGCGGCTCGACGGCCACCTCCGCCAGCGTCGTGAGTAGCATCTCGAAGTAATTGACCCCGCGCACCTCGCCGAGAGCGATGATGGCCGGCGAGATGCCGTAGGGACTGCGCCGGCTCCACCGCTCCCACCGGACGGTGAAGATCGGCTGCCGCGGGTAGCCGCCCGCCTTGACAATCCGCTTCTCTCGCGGACAGATCCACACCGATGCCCATGGCATTTGTTCCTGAGCACTGGGCCCGGCCGGCTGCCGGCGACGGTAGATGACGTGAACGTATTCCGATTGAGTCGACTCATTGCCCGGCTTCTTGGCGGCCTCCTTCGCGTGCGCGGGAGCCTGGTCGCCGAATTCCTGCATCGCCTGCGAGGCAGTGAAATGGACCGTCCGGAACCACTTGTCGACCCGCCCGCGGGAATCCTCGGCGACCATCACCTCGTGCGCCTGACACACTTCAAAGGTGAGCGGACTCGAATCGTCCCCCCACTGGCCGGTAACGTCGTCGGCCTCCTCCTTTGCCCGCATCCAGATCGAGGCCGTGCCGGCTTCGTTCCGCGAGAGCATGAGTATGGTTGCCTCGTCGTAAAAGTTGCTTGAGCGGAGGATGTCGTGCGCGATTTCCGAGCACTCGGCCAGCCACCGGGCGACGCCCTTGTTGTCCTTGACCGCGCGGGCCGGCTCCCACTTGAACCAGTCGGACGCCTGCGGCATGATCCACGACATGAGGCCGGCCGCCAAGTTCCGGTTCGCCTGCACGGCGACGGCCGAGAGCTGGCGCACCAGCCGCGGGGCCGACACGTCGTTGACCAAGTACTCCGGGCCGACAGGAGAGGAAAGACGCTTCGCTTCGTCCCAGAGGTTGCGCATCGAGGCGTGATGCGTCGAGAGGCCGTCCCGCTGCTTGAGCAGGTCGATGGCGGAGGGGGCGGCTGTCATGCTTGTCGGAATCGGAACGTGCTGATGCCGGTGCGCTTGGCCGCGGCCCGAGCGATCTCATCGGCTGCCGCGTACTGGTCGCGGGTCGAGTCGGAGCCCATCGGAGCGACCCGCGAGGCCGCCAGCGTTGCCGCCAGCGACTCCTTTTGGAACTTCATGGACTTCTTGAACTGGTCCTGCGCCGACCGCAGCGACATCCGGTTGAACGCATTGGTCTGCTGCCGAGCCTTCTTCGACTCAGCGATGGCCGCCTTTGATCCTCCTTTGCCCATAACCTCCCGCAAGCGAGACTCCCTCCGCCTTTGCAAGCAGTTTTTCCAGCCGCCAGAACCGCAGCTTGAAATCCCGCTCCCACGAGATCCACGGCAGGCCGAACGGCAGATGCTCCAGCAGGAGCCGCTTCCAGTCGCCGGCCGCGAGCCAGACGTGCCAAGTGTCAGCGTAGGGGAATTCGTACTGCGGGTCGAGAATCAGATCCTCCGGTGAGTCGCGCAGGACCGGCCGGAACGCGACAAACCCCCACGGCGTCGCGACGACGTACCCCGTCCGCAAGTGCGCGAGGATGTCGGCCGAGAAGTCCCGGCGGGTCGGGTGGCGGAGGTAAACCGCCATGGCCTCATCGAACGGAGTCACAGTCGGGTGCGGGCGCGGATGACGTTGACGGCTGGGCCGACCGGCCTGCCGGGGACATGAGCAATCGAGTGGCCGCCCGCGATCATGTTGCCGTCGAGCGCCTGAGCAAGCTGCCGTAGGGCGTCGGCCGCGTGCGAGTAGCGGTCATGAACCGGTTCGTCCCGGGCGATGCCGGTCGAGGTTTCCCTGATCGAGTGGTATCTGGCCAGATGGTCGAGGCCGGGCCGGCACGCCGGATCCCGGAAGACCAGGCGGGGGAAGATGCCTCGGAGCGAGTTGATCCCCTGCCACACGTCGCTGACCCTCGGCACGATCCGGACGTGACCACCGACCGCGGTGAAGACCCGCCGGAATTCGTCGGCCTGACACAGGCCGGACGACTGGCGGACGCCGGCATCGTGCGGAAGGAAGTGGTATCCGTAGATCCACCCCTTTGCGGCGAGCATGGCGGCCCGGGCCTCCAGCGTCACGTCCAGCTCCATGAGCACATCGAGAACGCGGATCTCCTCCGGCGTGATCTGGGCCAGCCACGCGACCGTGTTGAGGGGATGGCCTAGATCCCAGAACGTATGCACCGGCCACCGGCCGTCGGCGGTGTACGGTTTGATTCGCTGCTCGGAGCGGGCGACCTCGATGAAGGAGCCATAGACGGCCCCCTCCGGCATCGTCTCCCAGCACTCGGCCATCACGCTCGGAAACTGGGACCGCATTGCCCGGGCCCCGCGGGTGCGTCGTTCGCTGGCGTACCAGAGCCTCTGCCGCTCGGTCAGCTCGATGCCGTACTCTGCCCGCAGCTTCTCGAAGTAGCGTTTCGATTCCTGATCGAGGTAGCCGTGATCGGTCTGGTAGGCCGAGCTTCCCCACCACGGGAAGAACAGGATCCGCCACGACTTCGGCCCCTTGCTGGCCTCCGGAGTGTCCAGCGCCTCGCGCACATATGGTCCCAGCTCGCCGTCCAGGCCGCCATGCCACGTCGTTTCGACGACAACCACGCCGTCCTCCGCGCGCTCGGCGGCCGGCAGGGATCCGTCCCGGATCTCGCGTGACCGCTCGCGCTGGCGCATCTGGATCTCGCCCCACTCCGACACATGCAGGAACTGGACGGTCCCGCCTCGGAATGACACGTCCGCCTCGTAGGCCGAGGACTCGAGACCCTCGCCGAACGTGATGGCGTTTGCCGTGACGACCGCCGGCAGGACGGCCGAGATGGCCGGGTCGATGCCTTCCCACGCCAGCTTGACCTTCTCGCGCAACTTTTTCTTGGCGTCGTCCTCGCTTTTGTCGACCAAGGCGGCCTTCGCGCCGGCTCGAAAGAGAACGTAATCGAGGCCGAGCAGGCAGAGAACCAGGCTCATGCCGAGCTGGCGGGCCTTCGGAATCAGGATCCGCCGCCACCCGCGCGCATGGATGCACCAGATGACCAGCCGCTGCTCCGGCGTCGGGATGAACGGCACAACCTCGCCGTTTGCATTCAGGCAGACGTAGAGGTTCGAGAGCCGCCAAACCGGATCGTCCATGCCGTCGGCCAGTCCCGGCGCGGTGCGCCGATCCCAGTCGGCCAGCTCGGCCGGCGTCATGGCATTCGGGTCGATCATGGTGCGCCCGCGCCTTGCGGCTCCCCGATGAGCCGGCGCATCTCCTCGTTAACGTGCTGGCCGTCGCACCATACGTCGGCGACGTACCGGCCGAACGTCGTGACATCTGACCCGCGGTTGCGCTGGGTCACGACGACCACCTTGCTGCCGACCGGGAGCAGGCTGCGCAGGTGGCCAGTGTGCAGGCTGCCCAGCTCCTCGTGCCGCTCGGCGGCGAAGACGCCGGCCAGCCGCACCGCGAGCCGCCGGTCGGCCTCGAATCCGACATCGACCCGGAGCTTCAGGGTGTCACCATCGGTGACTGACAGCACCTCGGCGGCGTAGGTGTACGACGGCGACGGGTTCATGCGCGGCGCGAGCGGATGCGGGTCATCATCTCGGACACGCCTCCGAGCGCCTGCGCGGCGGCCTGTTCAGCCTGAGTGCCGGACTCCCAGCCGCACCACTTGCCGACCTTCTCCATCGCGCTGATCCGGTGATGAGGTTCTGCCCCGTGCCGTCCCTCCGCCAGCTCCGCGCAGAGCTGCATCGCTCGTTCCTTGGTCAGCATGGACTTGGCTGCGGCCGCTGCCCGGATGGCCGCAATCCGGGCCTCCATGCCCTGAACTGCCCTGACCTCCGCAGCCCGCTTGTGCGTGTGTTTGCCGGCGAACCCGGCGAGCCGGTAGGCGTCTGAATCGGTACTGCCGTTGGCCACGGCCTGAGCGAACCGCTCATGACGCTCTGATCTGAGAGGCTGTGATGCGTCCAGAGATTGACCAGCCGGGCGTTTTGGGCGGCCGCCTGTTTTGGAAGGCGCTGCCGTCGGCTTTGCCGTCGAGGCGTTTCTGGCACCAGGGGCATTTGGTTTCATATCCGAGGGGGGCGAGAGATCCTGTCCATGAGACCCCGCAGAGCGGTTCGCTGTCGCGAATGAAGTGAAGCCGCTCGTGCGAGATGGACTTGCGCCACATCTGGGAAGGATAATGCCGGCCGATGGCGGTGCAATGGCTTATTGCGGCGGGGGCAGAGTCTTGCGTCGGGTCGTCGAACCCGGATTCAAGTGGCGTGTTCATTTTACTCCTTTGTTGATGTTGTCGATGGCGTTGAGGTACTCCTCGCGGGAGACCTCGTGAATCTCGGTGACCTCAAGGCAGCCTTGCACGTTTTCGGCCTTTCGCATGGCCTCGTCGTAGCCCTTGGCCACGAACGCTCGCCACTCCCTGCCGGCGAGGCGTCTGATGCGCATGACGTAGTAGCGGTTGTAGCGTGCGTTGGCTGCCGGTGGCCGGCGTTGGTATCGGGTGCGGGTTGTGTTCATAAGGACTCGATTGCGTTTTTTGCGCCAGGATTCGATTTGCGGGGGGGATGGGGGCTGTCCGCTGTCATCGGTCGCCGGCCTGGTCGAACCGCTGCTGTGCGCGAACTGGCTGCGAACGGCGGGCGTCTGGCGTTGGGCGTCGGAAGGGCTCAGTACTCCCGAGCGGAACTACGACGGGTCGACCGGCGTCTCTAAGACGACGGCGGTTTGAGAACCGTCGTCTTATACGTAGTATATTTATTCTCCCGAGAGACAGTGCGCCGGGGCGTAATATATTTCGGGGAGAAAATTGACAAATTGCACCCAGGCGTA
>Ga0315905_10000715_pt1 | contig 36189 bp, 30 predicted proteins | sample LakEriMetagenome_5_FD_203522 | JGI IMG/M metagenome (GOLD analysis project Ga0315905, IMG submission 203522) | Freshwater fungal communities from buoy surface, Lake Erie, Ohio, United States - Buoy 4 MA121 | ecosystem: Environmental > Aquatic > Freshwater > Lake | place: USA: Lake Erie, Ohio... | reverse complement strand
CTGGCCAGAAGGGCTTCAAACATCTTGATGCTGAGCTCCCGCCAACGGAGCTGTTTGGGGTTGCTGATGACCCATTCTCACGCCCAGATCGATCGCTGTCACAGGGTCCTCGGCAGATTTGAGGGCGACTGTGGAGAAGTAGGCGGTGGGGTTGTGAGCGACAGGCTCCTAGCTGAAACGTATGGTGGCGGCGCCCAGGCATGAAGTGTTGATCCAGGCACACTCAACCGCAGCCTACACCTTGCTGGTGATCGAGGTGGCCGATGGCAGCCTACCGACGACCTTGCCACAACACTGCGGCTCGATCAGTAGGCCGGCATCGCCAACGACTCGGTGGTGAGTGTGGACGAATCGATGACCTTCTTCCTCCTGCAGGGGCCGGGCGTATCGAGTTTGCCGGCAGGGTTGCGGCAGGCGGTGCAGGCGTAGCGGCAAAGCCGCAAACTACGGAGTAATAGTTAGGCCTAATACATTGTATTACTCGATACCATAGCGGTGGCTTAACTCTCTTGACTTAAAACCAACCATAGCCTAGAACTCGCAGGGTAAGCCCTCTATGGGCCAAAGTCCCTCTTCCTTATCCAGCTTATCCAGATCGCAATGAAACTCACCCCCCCCTCAATAAGTCTTCAATCGTTACTGCCTTAGCGGCCGCTTGCCTTGGCCTGCCCTTGCTGGCGCCTCAGGCGGCATCTGCGGCCACCCAATCCGCCACCTTCAACCCTGTGCTCATTGTTGATGGTGCCAGCAGCAGCACCGGGTTTACATTCTCCGGATTTATCGGCCCGGTGTCCGGTGTGACGACCACCATCAATCTCACCAAGTGCGACGACCCGATCAATAGCAGCACAGGCGCATGTTGGGGTACTGACTATAGTTTTAACGCTGAAATCGAGCTGCAGCTTCAAAGCCCAACCGGCACCATCGTTAAGTTGGTTCCCCCCGGCGCTCTCTTTGGGCAGAGGCCTGGGAACACGGTGACCTGGACCTTCGCCGATTCCGCTTCCAGTGTTGTCAGCGGCGACTCGCTAGTCTCCGGTACCTATTTGCCCTCTTCCCCGTTGAGTGCCTTCATCGGCGAGAGCGGCAATGGCACCTGGAACCTGCTCTTCGCAGATAGTGGCGAAGGCGATCCGTTGAGCATCAACAGCTGGAGCCTCACGGTGAACCAACAAGTGCCAGGACCTCTGCCCGTACTGGGAGCCGCTTCAGCTTTTGGCATCAGCCGTCGCCTCCGGGGTCGCATCGCCTCCAGCCGGGCCCAATCCTGAACTGGGATGCCCGTTCTGTTCTCAGCCCCGGCGCGGTCACGGCGTCGGGGCTTTTCTGACAGGAATCTCGGCTCGCCATTTTCGTCAACAACCACCGTGCAGTTTCGTTCCATCGCTTCCACGCAAGTTTTCCAGCCCGCACAAGAGCCCGGATTGATGGCTGCAAGACCGCTAGTGATTCTCCTCTGAATACTGGGTGTCAATATTGGCGATTTAAATTCATCTGGCACTCAAGAAGCATCTGTGAGTTAGCTGAAAGTCTTTTCAGAATTATTAGTTTTCAATGCTGGATAAGCTGATCTTGATCCTAATTATTCTTCGGCATATTCTCTCGTCTTTCCGCCCTCGTCTCCTCCTGCTGCCCCCGCCCCCAGCCCCCTGCCCCTCTTCGGAGCCGCTGCCGCCTTCGGCTGGAGTCGCCAGCTAAGGCGCCGGATCAAGTCTCCAGCCAGAATCCAGGCGCATTGACGCAGCCAGCACTTCTCGGCTTGAGAAGGGCTTTTTTGTGGGCTGGTTTCGCCTCCGCCACAATTGAGCCCACTTTTTTGGTCGCTGTTTCAGCCGCTGTTTTCTCCACTGCCTCAACCCCGCCCGATGGCCAACAGATTCTACCCTTCAGGTGAGGTCGGTACAAAGAGGTGAGCCTGCGCCGGGGCAAGGCTCCAGGCAGCGCTGATCCTCCCAAGGATCGAGATCGCATTAAATCCGGTGGTGGTGAATTCCGGAACCTCCGCTCAGGCCTTCTGAGAAGGGGATTCATCCACCCCCCACGGATCGGCAAGCTCGGAGGCTGCGGGTGGATCGAGTTGCGGCTCCTGCAGCGCCTCCGGCGTTTCATGGGTGGCGCCCCACAGGTCAGCCTCGCCCACATCAAAACCTGCCCCGCGGGCGATCTCCGCCACGGCGGCGGCATCGGCGGCGGTGCTGAGCGCCTCCTGGAGATCGGGATCCACCTCTGCATGCCGGAGGAAGGCCTCCAGGGCCACCGGCAGCGGCTCGTCCAAAGCGTCCGCTTCGAGGCCGAGTTCAACGGCGAGTGCATCAGCTGCGGCGCCATCGGCATCAGCGCCATCTGCGGCGGTGCCATCCACAGCAACACCACCAATTCCGCCCTCTGCAATTCCGCTGCCAGCAATTCCGCCCGCAGCGATGCCGCCGCCAGCGCCATAGCCTCGATAGCTGGAGCCTGTTGCCTCGATCACCACGGTGTAGCTCATCAACTCCAGCGCCTCTGGCTCCTCATCGCTGGCCTCCCACACGTCTTGCGCGCTCACCCCGAAGCCGGCGACCCGGGCCAGGGCCGCGACCGCCTCCGCATCCGGGGCCGAGGCGAGCACTCGCTGCAGATCGGGATCGAGCTCCACCTGCTGGAGAAAGGCATCGAGTTCGGACTGGGGACCATCCAGCGGGCTTGCCAGAATCTCGATCACCTCCAGCACCTCCAGTGGTTCGCCGCTGGCCTCCAGGAGATCCTCCTCGGTCACGGCAAAGCCGGCCGCGTGGGCAATCGCCGCCACGGTGGCCGCATCCGGGGCGGTCGCCAGGGGGCGCTCCAGAGAGGGATCCTCCTGGGCCCGTGCCAAAAAGGCTTCGAGTTGCTGCAGGGACATCAGGTCGGCGGGCTCTGCCTCCATGCCTAGCAACTCCGCTTCGTGCCGCCCAGCCCCTGCCCCTCAGCCGCTGCAGGCCGGGGCAGCCCCTGCCGCATCCAGGCGCCGTCGCACCGCCATCAGGTCGGCGCGGGTATGCCAGCGGGGGGAGCCCTCCGCCTCGGAGGCGTTGCGCAAGAGATAGGAGGGATGCAGCAGGGGCATCAGAGCCCGGTCCGCTAACAGGGGCCCTTCGCCGGCCATCCACTGGCCCCGCAGACGGGTGATGCCGCCCTTGACCCCAAGAACCGCCTGCAGCGCCGTGGCCCCCACCAGCAGGATCAGGGCAGGATCCACCAGGGCGACCTGCCGCTCCAGCCAGGGGCGACAGGCGACCAGCTCGGCCGGGATAGGGCGCCGGTTCTGGGGCGGACGGCATTTGATGGCATTGGCGATGTAGAGATCGCGCTCGGGATCCAGGCCGGCATCGGCCAACAGGCGATCGAGCAGCTGGCCGGAGCGCCCCACGAAGGGGAAACCAAGGCGATCTTCTTCGGCGCCGGGGGCCTCACCGATCAGCAGCAGCTGGGCCGAAGGATTGCCTCGAGCGAGCACCACCTGGGTGCGTCCCTCCGCCAGGGGACAACGGCGGCACTGGCGACACTCCGTCTCCAGGAGCTCCAGGGACTCCAGGGACTCCATCATTCCGTCGTGCAACAGGGGGCGCCATCCTCCACGGAATGACCCGGGCATGATGCAGGATGGCCCGATTGTCGATACGCGCCCGCTCCATGCCGGCCCCGATCACGCTGTCCGCCCGGGCCGGGGCGCTCCAGCCTTCGCTCACCCTCGCGATCACCGCCAAGGCCCGCCAATTGCGCGCCGAAGGCCAGGATGTGTGCAGCCTTTCAGCGGGCGAACCAGACTTCGACACGCCCGCCTTCATCCGCCAGGCCGCCAGCGAGGCCCTCGAGAGCGGTCACACCCGCTATGGCCCGGTGGCGGGTGAACCCGCCCTGCGGGCGGCCATCGCCGCCAAGCTGAGCGACGAAAACCAGGTGCCCACCGGCAGTGAGCAGGTGCTGGTGACCAACGGCGGCAAACAGGCTCTCTACAACCTCTTCCAGGTGTTGCTGGATCCAGGTGATGCGGTGCTGCTTCCGGCCCCCTACTGGCTGAGCTACCCGGAAATGGCCCAGCTAGCCGGGGCTTCCGTGCAGTTCATCCCCAGCGATGCCACCAGCGGATTCCGATTCGACCCGGCTGCCCTCGAAGCGGCGATCACCCCCGAGAGCCGGCTGCTGGTGCTCAACAGCCCCTGCAATCCCACCGGCATGGTGCTGGGCAAGGCCGAGCTGGAAGCCATCGCCGCGGTGCTGCGCCGCCATTCGCGGGTTGTGGTGGTGTGCGATGAGATCTACGAATTCCTGCTGGCTCCGGGCCATCACCACCACAGCCTGGCGGCCGTGGCACCGGATCTGGCGCACCGCATCTTCATCGTGAACGGCTTTGCCAAGGGCTGGGCGATGACGGGCTGGCGGATCGGCTGGCTGGCCGGTGCCCGCGAGGTGATCGCCGCCGCCAGCGCCTTACAGAGCCAGAGCACCAGCAATGTGTGCACCTTCGCCCAGTACGGAGCCCTGGCGGCGATCATCGCCCCGCGGGACTGCGTGCACACCATGGCCGAGGAGTTCACCCGCCGCCGCACCCTGTTGAGTGATGGTCTGCTGAGCATTCCTGAGCTGGAGTTGCTACCTCCGGAAGGAGCCTTCTACGCCTTCCCCGATGCCAGCGCCTGGGGCCTCGATTCGATGACCCTCTGCAACCGGCTGCTGGAGGAGGTGGGGCTGGCCGCGGTGCCTGGGGTCGCCTTCGGCGACGACCGCTGCATCCGCCTCTCCTGCGCCGCCTCCGAGCCCACCCTGCTGGATGGCCTGGAGCGGCTGCGGAGGTTCCAGGCGAGCCTGTGAGCCGCAACTTGGGAGAGCACAGCTGCCTGAGGACGTGAACCTGAGGACGTGAAATCGAAGACGTGAAATCGAAGCGGGAGCGGCACCGGATCGGGCCTTCAGCGGGCAACCCCTCAGCCGATGCCTGGGGTTGAGCTCGGACCCTTACCCCAAGCTGCCAGGAGTGTGGGCAATGCAGCCCAGGCCATGCCGCTTGGCATGCGCTGGACCGATGGGTCGAGGCTGCTCACCTGTAAGCAACTAACCTGACGAATCATTTTTTCAGCTCTCACGCCGTGCAGCTCCAGGCCCTGCGATCGGTTCCCCTCCACCTCGAAGCGGGCAGCGACATCCGCCGCAGCCTGGAGCACTTGGCGGTGGAGCTCAATGCCAGCGGCTTCGTGCTCGGCGTAGTGGGCAACCTGTCCCAGGCAGCGTTTCAGTGTCCTGGCCAGGCAAGACCCACGGTCCTGGAGGGTGATCTGGAAATCATCACCCTGCAGGGCACGATTTCGCCCCAAGGGGTGCATCTGCACCTGAGCTTCTCCGATGGGGCCTGCCAGGTGTGGGGCGGCCACCTGGAGCCCGGCACCCTGGTGCAGAAGGGCGCTGATCTGCTGGTGGGGCTGCTCGAAGCGGGCGGTGGAAGCAGCGACGGCCTGTCAGTCCATTCCAGCCCCCGAAAAGCCGATCGGCTTCACCCCACCGACGTCGCCATCACCACGGTGATGGAGCAACCAGTTCTGCAGGAACCAGAACCGGCCCGAGCGCCAGCGGGTGGCAGAGGTGGCCAGGCCGTTCCGGCGACCAACGAGCCCCGGGTGGACATCGCCGTGCTGGCGGGCTGCCCTTACTGCGCCCGCGCCCTGCGGATGCTGCGCACCCTCGGCATCGCCTACCGGGTGGTGCCCCCCAGCGGCGCCGGCTCCCTGCCCCAGGTGCATATCGATGGGGTGGCCATCGGTGGCTACGACGCCCTGGCCGAACTGCATGGCCGCGGTGCGCTGGAGGCCCTGCGCCGGGGATGAGGCCGCGCCGGTCTTCGGCTCAACCGGCGCGGCCGCTCAACCGATCATTTATCCAGGAAGGGATCGGGCACCTGGCTGGCCTGGATCCGGGCCGGCAGAAACACGTACCAGGAGAGCAAGGAGGTGCACTGGGCGGTCTGCGGCTTGCAGCGACCCTCGGCTCCCACCGCCTGGGGCCCTTCGGCGAGGCGGAAATCGGTGGGCAGGGCCCGCATGATGCCGATCGAGGAGATCGAGCCATCCACCGAATCCTTGATGATCGCCGAACGCAGCGCCTGCACCGAGGTGCTGCCCATGCTCCGGTAGGGGTAGTAGTTGAGCGTGGCGGTCTTGAGGAAATCGACGCCGGCGTTGGAGTACAGGTACCGAGTCACAGCCCGCAGATCCACGTTGTAGCTCTTCGACATTCCGGCGCGGACCTCCGAGGCGGTCCAGCCGGAGCGGTTCAGCCCGCCTTCGAGGCCGCGATCGGTCACTTCGCCGCTATCAACAAAGGTGTCAAAGGCCTGCTGCTGGGTCGACCACACGGCACCGCCGGTGGTCCAGCGCACGGGATTCTGAGCGGCAAAGGCTGGTGCCACGGCGATCAGACCGCCGGCGCCGAGCACGGCGAGGGCGCAGAGATGCTTGAACATGGATCCATCGTGGAGAACCTTCTCAGCGTATGCATCGCTACAGGCACTGGCAGCGGTAGCAACGTCAATTGCGTCGCATCCGGCCAGGGATCCCCCTTAGGCACCGGAGCTCAGGATCGGAAGCCCTGACCCTTCTCCTCCAGCTGCTCCACCCCCATCGAGGTGCCATAACACAGCACCTCGATGGGGGCGGTGCTGCCGCCCGGCACGATTCGCTTGTACTCGCGGATCGCATAGCCCTCGAGCGTGAAGGTGGTGGTCACGGCAACCGGTTGGACCATGGCGGCGGAACAGCGCGGGGACGCGCCAGAGCGGAGAAGACAGGATCACTCTGAATGGGCTGCAAGCGAAGGCAGAGATTGAAGAAGATCCTGACGATCCTTTGTGTGGAGGCGGTCCTGGTCTTGATGGAGGGCAACCAGGGGGCGATCAGCGGCGAAGCATGAGCGCCCGTGGCGTGGAGTTGCCGACGCGCTGGCAGGTTGATCAGGAGGATCGTGAGGATCGAATTCCGACTCAGTGGCAGCGATCACACCGATAGCTGGAGCGGGATTGCGGAGTGTCGGAAGATCGGAGCTGAGCAAGGCAGCGATCGGCCCGCCGCACACTCCAGTCGGCACCGCTAAGGGCTTCAGCTCGGATGTGGAGAGGGCTAAGCGAGTGGTGCTGACCAGGGATGAAGGGGGCCCGAGGGGGAGAAGGGGGCAAGATAGGCGCGGATTTCCATGCTGATCCGGCCTGGATCCCGCCCAAGGGGCTTGGAAACGGTCCGGTGATTGGTTATGGTTGTGTTGTCGTGATGGGACAACAAGCATGCTGACCGGAAGTGAGCTCCTGGCCAAGGTCAAGGAGCTGGGGGATGTTTCCAAATCCGAACTGGTGCGGGGCTGCGGCTATGTGAGCACCAAGAAGGATGGGAGCGAGCGCCTCAACTTCACCGCTTTCTATGAAGCGCTGCTCGAAGCCAAGGGTGTAAGTCTCGGTGAGGGCGGCGGAGCGGCCAAGGCTGGCCGCAAGCTCAGCTACGTGGCTACCGTGCAGGGCAACGGCAACCTGCTGGTGGGCAAGGCCTACACCGCCCTGCTGGATCTCCACCCCGGCGACGAGTTCGAGATCAAGCTCGGTCGCAAACAGATCCGTCTGGTGCCCGCCGGCTCCTTGGATGAAGAGTGATCGGTTCATAGCCGATCAACAGGCGCGAAACTGGATGCAGGGCCGCACGACTCATCGCTGCGGCCGATCCTCCGAATTGTTTAGCTCAGATTCTCCAGCTCAGTGCATCGCGGATCATTCAGCGAGCACTAACGTCCCGCTTGGCCCCAAGCCATCGGGGCTTTTGTCTGGTTCACTCACCCCTGGCTGTGGTTCGGATGACAAGGGGGCCCCCTACCACCCCCATAGGGTCTGATCCAGACGATCAGAATTTCCGCCACAGCCAACACCTGGGCCATGGAAACCAATCAGATTCATGCTGGCCAGGTGGCGGACCCAACCACCCACGCCCGAGCCTGACCCCTTTACCAGACCACCTCCTACACCTTCCGCGACACCAACCACGCCGCCAACCTGTTTGCCCTCAAGGAACTGGGCAACATCTACACCCGCATCATGAATCCCACCCAGGCGGCGGTGGAGGAAAGGCTCGCCGCCTTCGAGGGAGGGGTTGGTGCTCTGCTGGTGTCAAGCGGCCAGGCGGCGGAATTCATCGCCCTACTGAACATCGCCGAGGCCGGTGATTACATCGTCTCCAGTCCCTCCCGCAACGGCGGCACCTACAACCGGTTCCATTACACCCTGCCCAAGCTGGGAATCACGGTGTCCTTCGTGGACAATCCGGATGCCCCCGCCTCCTGGCGCGCCGCGGTGCGGCCGAACACCAAAGCCGTCTTCGGCGAAACGATCGCCAACCCCAAGAACGACATTCTCGACATCGAAGCCGTGGCGGCGGTGGCCCATGAGGTGGGGGTGCCCCTTGTGGTCGTACATTCCGCCACCAGCTCGCTCCCGGCGCCCACGACCTGCAGATCATCCGTAGCCTGCACGGCCACGACGGCTTCTTGGTGGAAAGCGATCAGCTGGGGACGATCGTCCGCGATGCCCTTGGGATCAGTGCTCGGCCAGTGAACCAGCCCTGAATCGCCTCGCCCGCTTGCTGCCGATGCCCACCACCCAGCCCGGACTCGTCCCGCAACGGCTGCCTCTTCTGGCCATCACCGCTCTGGTCTTCGTCCTGGTCGTGGCAGCAGGCGCCCATGGTTGGCGTCTGGGCGCCCTGGCGGGGGTCGGGGTGCTCTTGGGGGCGTCACTGTTTCACGCCAGCTTTGGGTTCGCCTCCGGCTATCGCCGATTGTTTGTGCATGGCGATGGCCGTGGTCTGCTGTCGCAGATCGTGCTGCTGCTGCTGCTGACCCTTCTGTTCGCGCCGATCCTGCTCAGCGGCGCGGCGAAGGGGGCCGTCTCCCCAGTGGCGCTTCAGGCCGCCATCGGCGCGACCCTGTTCGGGGTGGGCATGCAGCTGGGGAGCGGCTGTGCCTGCGGCACCCTCTACGCGATCGGTGGCGGCAGCGGCGTGATGCTGTTCACGCTGATCAGCTTCAGCGCCGGTTCGTTCCTGGCAACCCTGACTCCGGGCCCCTGGCGCGCGCTGCCCCGGCTGGAGCCGGTGTCGCTGCTCGAACGCTGGGGATGGGGTGGCGCCTTGCTGCAGCTCGCGGTGCTGGGGCTGCTCGCCCTGGCACTTAGTCGATGGCAGCGCCCCAGGCCCAACAGAGCCATTGCCGCCATGTCTGGGTTCTCCTGGCGAACCCTGCTGGTGGGCCCCTGGAGTCTGGCCGGCGGTGCTCTGGCCCTGGCTCTGCTCAGTGGCCTGACCCTGCTGCTGGCCGGTCGCCCCTGGGGCGTGACCTGGGGTTTCACCCTCTGGGCGGCCAAGCTGGCCCGACAGCTGGGCTGGGATCCCTCCAGCAGTGTGATCTGGCAGCAGGAGCGTTTCGCAACGGCTCTGCAAGCAGGTCTGTTCGAGGACATCACCTCGGTGATGAATCTGGGGATCGTGCTTGGTGCGGCCGCTGCTGCTGCGGCCGCTGGCCGGTTGAGCTTCCGCTCACCGCCCTCCGCGAATGCGGTAACCGCTGCCCTGCTGGGGGGACTGTTGATGGGCTACGGGGCCTGGCTCTCCTTTGGCTGCAATGTCGGTGCCTATCTCGCCGGAATCGCCTCCACCAGCCTGCACGGCTGGCTGTGGATCGTGTTCGCGCTGCTGGGAACAACGGTCGGGGTGCGGTTGCGATCTCGCTTTGGGTTATCCAACTGAATGCAGATCCGCTTCAGCTGCCGCAAGATCGACTTCCCAGTCGATGGGGCAGTGGCTGGGGATCTCCAGATCCCTTGCCTCCAAAGCTGCTTGCCTGGAAGAGGCTCGACGCCTGAGACTTCGGTCACGCTGAAGAAGAACCGTTTCCAGGTTCGGCCGGTAGAACAGGAGGAAATGAACCAACCAGCCGCCTAGGTGCGGATCACAGGCGGCGCCGCTCAACGAAACCCCCTCCAGCAGCCGCAGGGTGGCTGCAGCAGGCAACCAGCAGTCGTCGCTCACCCAGCGGTTAACGCTGAACAGGGCAAGGGGCAATCCCCGACCATCCAGGCTGATGGCCACCAGATGGGTCAGCGGGCGCAGGGGCCTGGGGCGCCGGAACAGATGCAGATGGCCGTGTTCCCCATCGCCGCGATGGCAGTGGTAGTAGCAATGCGTGCCGCTGCCACGGTCCACCAGATCGCCAGGGGGGTAGTGCTGATGCTGGTTCGGGATGCAACCGGCGGTGAAGGCTCGCACCAGAGAACCATGGCGTTCGATCAGGCACAGCCAGTGATAGAGGGCCTTCCTTGCTGATCGATAGCGGGCGCGGGCGTCCACCATCAACGGGAAGGCCCGCAACCCCCGTCGTGAGCACCGCAGCCAGCGGCGGCTGGAGAGGAGCCCTTGCCGCCACCTGGGGTCTTTGGCTTGACAGAAGCGGAGGATTTCGGGGGCTTGACTTGCTGGGGAGCGGAAGGTTGGCGGGGCGTTGCGGGCCGGCTGGCACTGGCCGGACTCTGGGACAACCTCGGCTGCTGCGCTGAGGCGGCATCGGCAGAAGGGGCGGTCAGAGCCGCAGCGGAAAGCACCGCGCTGGCTAGGCCGTGGCGCAGGCGCTCCACGAGCGGAAGGGAATGGGGGGACATGAAGGTCCTTCTAAACAGAGACAAGGTTGACGGGTACAGCGTGCCATTGGGCTCGTGCCTCGAACATGGACAGGCACAACGGTCATTGCGCCTGTCTCAGCAACGGGGGGGGCCAGCAAAGCGCTTCACCTCCACTCAGTTCTTCAAAGGCGTTTCAGGACCTGTCTGAACGGGATTGTTGGTCGCGCTGTATTCCGTCCAGGAGCCTTCGTAGATGCGCACGTTCGGATAACCAAGGAGATGTTTCAGCACAACATATTGAAGACTGGCTTCACGGCCGGTGCTGCAGGAGATGATCACCGTTTTATCGGGAGTGACCCCACGGCTCACAAACAGCTGCCGCAGTGCTTCGATCGATTTAAGCTTGTGGGGATTCTTGAGTGCCTCGTCAGGATTGTTGGCTTCCGTCACCGACTGCCAGGTGATGTTGATGGCGCCAGGGATGTGGCCGTTGCGAATGAACAGCTGTTCCGTACCCTCGAACAACCCCTTCGGACGTGGATCGACAATCACGACATTCGGTTTGCCGACCAACGCCAGGACGCCCTTCAGTGAAATCGCCAGACCAGGGACGGACTTCGGGTTGAAGACTCCTGGGCTGTAGGTGGGGAAGGCCTTGGTCACCGCTTTGCCCTGGGTCTTGTAGCCCGAGAAGCCACCGTCGAGGATACCGATGGTAGGCACGCCGCTCTTCTCAAGGATGTAGGCAACGAGAGAGGCGCCGAGCACATTGTTACCATCGGAGTAGACGAGAACCTGATCGTTATTGGAGATCCCTGCCTTGCTCAGCAGATTGGCCAGATCACGAGCAGGCCAGATCTGATAGGGAAGTTTGCCGTCCGGGCCGCGGAACGCCTGCTCCGAGATGTGAACAGCATTCGGGAGATGGCCGCCGATGTAGTCCAAGGGAGGCACCGGACGCACATCGAGAATCTTCCACTGCCCACTGCTAACCCCGGCAGCGGCCTGTTCAGGAGAGATCAGTTTGATCACCCCGGCCTTGGCCGCCTGGGTAGCAGAAGCCAGAGGCACAAGAATGGAGAGGGCCAAGCCGGTGCCGAAGCCAAGCAGATGTCGACTGGAAAATGCGAGTCGAATCATGGTGTTTTGAGTTAGCTTTCTTGGATTCCAGAATGGAATTGGACTTTCAATATTATAGCCTAGCAGAGGCTAGTGAGCCCCAGAAGTCCGGTTTGTTGCTGCGGCTACACCACCAGTTAGCTCAGGGCACAGGTCAGCGGGCCTAGCCGACGACGCTGGCTTCGGCAATCTCAATCAGCTCACCTGTCTCCACCTTGTACATGAAGCCATCAATGGGAATCCGACCAGGCACTGGAGGATGCTCCGATTCGCTTGCAAGATGGCAGCATGATCGACCTGGTTGTCTGCCGAGTCTCAGGAGGTGAATAGGATCCTGAATGGTGTAACCTGAACCACATCAAAGGCGCGGATCCGAGCGCTACCAACAATTGCAGTTGCTGCGAAAAGGTGCTCAGCAAAGCGCTGTGACCATTGCCGCTGATCGCAGCCGTACCCTTAACTATTCGGGCGGGCCTGATCTTATGGTGGTGCGATTCGAAGGCATGGTCAACGACCAAGGTGTGGCGCCGTGAGCCGAGAGGGATGGAATCTGGACGAGCTGGTGGACTCTCTGCGGGAGTGCCGCGAGCGTTCACCGCTCAACAACCGCAGCACCATCAAGCCGGCGGCGCTGCCCTCGCCGAAGGTGCTCAGCAAGGTGATGGAGTCCCTCATGGCGGCGCTCTATCCCCGCCGACTCGGTCCCTCGGGCCCCGAACGCGGTGCCGTGGCCCTGCGGGAGGCGAGCATCGATGACTTCGTGGGCCTCACCCTCCACGACTCCCTCTTGGCGCTCCGCGATCAGATCCGCCTCGAACTGGCGGCCCAGGCAACAACTGACGACAGCCATGGCCTGGAGGAACAGCAACAGGCCACCGCGATCACCAGCCGCTTCGCCGCCCAGCTGCCCCGCATCCGCACCCTGCTCGATGCCGACCTGGATGCCGCCTATCGAGGCGACCCAGCGGCCCAGAGCCTCGATGAGGTGCTGGTCTGCTACCCGGGGGTGCAGGCGATCATCCATCACCGCTTCGCCCATGCCCTGCATAGCCTCGGTGCTCCCCTGGTGGCCCGCATCATTGCCGAGGTCTCCCACTCGGCCACCGGTGTGGATATCCATCCAGGCGCCACCATCGGTGCAAGTTTCTTCATCGACCATGGCACCGGTGTGGTGATCGGCGGCACAGCCGTGATCGGCGATCGGGTGCGGCTTTATCAAGCCGTGACCCTGGGGGCGAAATCGTTTCCCCTTGATGATCAGGGAGTGCTGGTGAAGGGTGAGCCGCGCCATCCGATCGTCGAAGATGATGTGGTGATCTATGCGGGGGCGACCATCTTGGGTCGGGTCACGATCGGCCAGGGCGCTCAGATCGGTGGCAATGTGTGGCTCACCCGCAGCATCGCAGCGGGCACCACCATCACCCAGGCCAAGGTGATCTCTGAGACGTTTGGCGAAGGCGGCGGGATCTGACAGGCCGCGACATCTGGGGGCTGAGCGGAGGGTCCTAAAGGGAATGGTGGTGAGAACTCCGCCAGCCTTCGCAGGGGGAGAAGATCAACCGAGAGGCGGTCGCTCAGCCGGTAAACAGACGCTCAGCCGGCCGCTGGAGTCAGCTCAGCGGGCAGACCCACCAGATCCGCACCCACCTCCCAAAGCGCGTTGGCCAGCTGATCGTTACAGGCCTCAGCGCTGGGCTCCGCCGGCTCAAATCGCAGCCGCCCCGGGCCCAGAAGGCGATTAGCGCTGTAGCAAAAACCATCGTCCGCCACGGAATCGGTCGCCATGGCCGCCAGCAGGGAACCGGCCTGCTCCGGGGTGGCCGTGATCCGCAGCAGATCGCGGGCCACCAGGGCGAAGAGCCGTTGTCCCCAGGGGTTGTGGCGGCGGCTGTAACGGAAGAAGCCGCCTTCCTCGCGAGGGATCACCAGGCCCGGACTCCAGGCCAGCACGGGCATCGGAGTGCCCCGTAGGCGGAGGCGGTGCGCCAGCTCCCGGGCAAAAAGCAGGTTGCAGAGCTTGCTGTCCTTGTAGGCCTTCTCGGCATTGAAGACCGACTGGCCATCCACCATCAGGAAAGCCGCCCCACCGCGCAGGCCCTCCAGGTTGGCCAAGCCCGCCGGCAGACCCACCCGACCGCCGGCCGTGGCGGGATCATGCACCTCCGAGGCGGTGACCACCACCCGGGGGGAGCGGCCCGCATCGAGCAGGGGAAGGAGCCGCTGGCAGAGCGCCTGATGGGCGAGGTGGTTCACGGCGATGGTGAGCTCGTGGCCCTGGGCGGAACGGCGTGGTTCGGGGGCCCCGGCCTCCTGGAGGCCGGCATTGAGCACCAGGGAGTCGATCGGCGTGCCGCGCGCCAGCAGCTCGGCGGCGCAGCGCGCAACACTGGCCAGGTCGGCGAGATCGCAGACGGGAGCGTGAAGGGCAGGGGCTTCGCTGGAGCGCTTCGCCAGCAGCCGCTCCACGGTGGCCGCCGCGGTGGCCTGATCCCGGCAAGGCAGGGTGAGGGCATGGCCGGCTTGGAACAGCAGCCGTGCCGCCTCGAAGCCGATGCCAGAACTGGCGCCGGTGAGCAGGATGCGCCGGGGCTGGGAAACCGGAGGTTGGGCCGTCATGGCGGCACCCTATGCACGGCCCAGGGAGGCCGGGTGGCCTCAGACGGTCAGCAGCAGCACAAGTGCCAGGGTGTAGCCATTGGCTCCGGGGGTCGGCCGCTGCGGCAGCTTCGGGACGCTGGGATTTGCCGGGGAGGGGCAGGGCCCGCTGGCAGCCACGTTCCAGCAGGGCGAGGGCCGAACCGGGCCCCGAACCCCAGAACCGCTGCCTAGATTCCCGCCTCTGGAGATCGGAACCACGCCACGATGGGAAGTCAATGGCAGAACTTCCTGCAGAACCTGGGCGAGTGGCACGGCTCCTTCGCCTCCCTCGATGCCAGCGGCACCGTGCGGGATTGCACCGCCTCGATCCTCAGCCTCACCCAGGGCAACGACGAGCGGTTGGTTCACTTCAGTCTGCGCCGCTTCGGCAATGGGCCCGACGCGCCACCCACCCGCGAGATCAGCCAGGAGTACCGCTCCCTCGGCAAACAGGTGGTGTTCTTCGCCTCGGGCTCCTTCTGCAAGGGCTCCCTGCAGGTGGCACCGGGCTCGGCCTTCGGCGCCGAATTCGGTTTTGTGGCCGGCGACCGGCGCCACCGGCTGGTGCAGCTCCACAGCCCCGGGGGGGCCTTCGAGAGCCTGGTGCTGATCCGCGAGTTCCGCGCCGGCAGCGGCGCCACGGAGCGACCAGCCCTGGAAGCCGATCATCTGCTGGGTTCCTGGAGCGGCGAGGCCGCCACGATCAACGCCGACTGGCCGGAACCGGATCTCTCCCCCTGCCGCATCGCCATCCAGCGCGATGGCAACGAAAGCCTCGCCATTCACACCCAGATCGGCGCTGCCCTGGAAACCAGCGGCACCGGAGCCGAGCGGCTACTGCTGCTTCCTGACAGCGCCTACTGCCTGGCGCCACTACAAGTGAGCCACCGGGAGGCGTTCACGGTGGAGGCAGGCTGGCTGCCCTCCCCAGGACGACTGGAGCGGCTGATCCGCCGCTACGACGCCAGCGGCGCCTGGATCTCAGCCACCTGGATCAACGCCACGGCCGGCTGATTGGTGCGCTGGAGTTCCCGGCGCCGCAAGGTTCTTGACAGCACTCCCATCTGCCATTGAGGCGCTCGCACCCTTAACCCACCAGATAGGGATCCAGGAAGCTCAGCGGCCGCGCCATGGTGGCGGAAAAGCCGAGGATGCCGCGGTCGCGGTAGCTGTAGAGGAGCGAGTCGTCGACCTCGAGCAGGAAGGTGCCGCCCCGCTGGGTGAGGAAGTCGTCGCGCGGCACATAGGTGCGCCACTGGCCGAGCACCTCGGCCATGTTGGCCAGCCGCACCGTGGCCAGCTCAAAGGGCCTTTGGAAACCGCTGCCCCCCGCCCTGGCGAAGAAGGAACCCTTGAGGGGCGGCAGGGGACCGGCCTGGATCGTGGCGTCGTCGGCGATGCGCTGGGGAGCGGAGCGATCGCCGGTGTAGCCGCGCAGCACCTCGGCCAGGGTGCCGGGCGAGCCGATTCCTGCACACATCAAGAGCAGCGCGGGCCAGGCACCGCCGGGGGTGGCCAGGCCCGGATAGAGCCCCAGGGCCCGGTGGAGATTCGGCTCGGCGTCCACCAACAGGCGCTGGCGGGGGAAGCCGGTGTAGGCGCAGAAGCGGTCGGCGCCGGCCTCATTGCCGATGGCGATCGCCAGCGGGCTGATGGCAGCGGCCTCCAGCCTGGGCAGCAGCGGCACCAGGGCCTGGGCGTATTCGAGGCTGTCGAAATCACCGAGCTGGCTGAGCAACAGCACCAGGCGGCGACGGCCGAAGCCCATGCCGTTCAACGCGGCGAGCCGTTCCAGCAGGGAAGGGGGGGCTTGCATGGCTGCCACCGTAGGGGGCGCGGAGGGGGAAGCCAGTGAGTAGGGGGCCCGGGCACTAGGTGAAGACCCCTGAACAGAGCATGTGGATAACACTTCACCCGGGAGCTTCAGAGCAGCGGATGCCAGTGGCAGAGGGGCCCCTGGCCGCCGCCGATCGCTAGGGCATGGCGCAGGCCGCCCTCCACGTAGGTCTTGGCGGCCAGCACCGCATCGGCAAGGGCCAGCCCCCGGGCCCGGTGGGCGGTGATCGCGGCGCCGAGGGTGCAGCCGCTGCCATGGGTGTGGGGGGTGTCGATCGCTGCGCCCACCAGCCAGCGCCCGGGTTCCGCACCGGCCAGGAAGTAGTCGCGGCCGCGCAGCTCCGCCAGCCCACCCCCCTTCACCAGTACCGCCGCCACCCCCTGCTCTCGCAACACCGCAGCAGCCCGTTCCACATCGGCGGCCGAGGCGATCGACAGGCCGCTAAGCAGATGGACCTCATGGAGGTTGGGGGTGAGCAGGTCGGCCAGGGGCAGCAGGTGATCGCGGTAGGCCTGGATCGCCTCGGGCTCCAGCAGCACCGCCCCAGCTCGCGACACCATCACCGGATCGATCAGCTTCGGGATCGCCAGCGGCGCCAGGGCCCGCGCCGTGGCCTCGATCAGGCCGCGATTAAGCAGCATGCCGGTCTTGAGGGCCGCCACCGGCAGATCGCTGAGCACCGCCTCGATCTGGGCCGTGAGCGCCTCGGGCGGCAGGGCATCAACCCGGCTAACGCCGCGGGTGTTCTGGGCGGTGACACAGCTCAGGGCCGAGCAGCCATGCACCTGCAGCGCCGTGAAGGTCTTGAGATCGGCCTGGATGCCGGCCCCACCGCCGGAATCGCTGCCTCCGATCGTGAGCGCGATCGCTGTTGAGGCGCCTGCGGGCTGGGCTGGTGGCTGGGTTAAATCCTGAGCCATCAGGTTGCCTCCAACCGCCACTGAACTGGTTGGGTCCATGGTGGCAGGGTGTCGGGAGCCTGAGGGTCACTCAGTCGCTCCCTCACCAATGGCGATCGGCAGCTCCGCCGCCAACAGGATCCGCAGCGCGGCTGGCTGCGGGGGGCTGGGGGTGGAGCCGCCTTTCAGGACGGGCCTCAGGCCGCCTGCAGGTCGAGGTGGCGTTCACGGGCGAGGAAGTCCTCCCGCCAGGCATCGCCCGATGGCTTCGGGGGTCTGGGCATCGCGCAGCCGCTCCTGCACGTCGCCATTGAAGGTGGCCAGTGCGGCAAGAGATAGAACTGATCAGACGCCATGGTGGTTGGTTGGGGTGAACATGCCGTCAAGGTATGCAGCGCCAGGGGGCCTGGAGGTGCCTGGATTCACCGCCGCCCATCGCTGAAATCACCCGGGCGGGTGGTGGTGATGGCCGCGGGCTGTTCCGGCTCTGAGCGGGTGATCTGCAACTCCCGGAAGCCCGTCTGCGGGTCGACACCGCGGCGGAAGGTGAAGTCCGGCAGCCAGGCCACCAGCAGTTCGGCGGTGGTGCGAACCAGGGAGCCTTCCAGGAGATGGCCACCGGCCACCCGGCCATCCGCATCGGCCACGCTGAGATGCAGGTGGGCCCCATCGATGCTCAGGCTGCCGGCGAGGCTGAGGATCTCGTGATCGCCTGGGAGCGTGGAGGCCCCATCGCGGCCGGCGAAGCGCAACCGCACCGGAGCCAGGCTGCCGATGCCGCTGATCACCACGCCGGCCCTTTCACCGCGCTGGAGGGGCAGGCCGGCCAGGGCGAGGAGCAGATCGGTGCCGGGGGTGGGCGGAGCGGTTCGAGCTTCATGGCTCCCTGGCCGGCGCAGGGATCGGTGCCCCTGGTTGGCTAGCAAATTAAGGGCGCCGTGTGGGATGGGCGCGATCTCGATGCTCCATCCCCCCCTTCCCACAAGGGCCCACAAAGGCCCACAAGGCCGATGGGGGTCGCGCTCCGACGGAATCCTGAAGTCAGAATCCTGAAGACAGAACTCCTCACTGCTGGTCTCGGCCAGAAACCGCGGTTCCTGCGCTGTCACTGGTGCCGATCCCCCACAACCCAGCTTCTCCTGCAACGATTCCGCCTCAGATCGACGCCAGGGCAGGCAGGCCTGCATGTTTTTGCAGCCCAGGAGCAGATCCCGCCGCCCTAGGAGCACGGAGCCCCGACGATCAGCGGTTCCTGTCGTGACCGCCCCCAGGCCGGCGGATCCGCTCCAAGACGAACAGGATCCAGGAGATCACCCTTCGGCCCTGCCCTGTGAATCTGAGCATCGGCTGCCGGCTCCAGCTTCACTGCGAGTCGGCCACCCCCCTGCTGGCCCTGGTGCATCCCCACACCAGCCTGGTGAGCGATCTGGTGACCCCGGAGTGCCTGGACCTGGACCCCGATCGCACCTTTGAGGTGCTCACCGACCAAAGCGGCAACCGCTGGTGTCGCCTGCTGGCTCGCGGGGGCACCACCGAGCTCCGCTACGCCGCCACAATCCACTGCCCAGACACAACCGATCCCGTGCTGCCCGCGATGGGCGCCTGCCCGGTCGAGGCTCTGCCGATCAACAGCTACCGCTTCCTCAACGCCAGCACGTACTGCGATACGGCTGCCCTGATGGAGCTGGCCTGGAGCACCTTCGCGGGAATTCCACCCGGCTGGACCCTGGTGCAGGCCATCTGCGACTGGGTGCACGAGCGCATCCGCTTCGACTACAACGCGATCCATCCCCACAAGCGGGCCAGCGATACCCTCGCCGAGGGTGCCGGGGTCTGCCGCGACTACGCCCACCTGGCGATCAGCCTCTGCCGCTGCCTCAACATCCCGGCCCGCTACTGCACCGGCTACCTGGGCTACACCGGTATTGCCCCGGGCGAGGCACCGGTGGATTTTTCCGCCTGGTTTGAGGTGTTCCTGGCCGACCGCTGGCATGTATTCGATGCCCGGCACAACGTCCCTCGCTGCGGCAGGGTGCTGATCGCCCGCGGGCGCGATGCCGCCGATGTGCCCTTCCTCCGCACCTTCGGCGCTCACCAACTCGACGGCTTCACGGTGATCACCGAGGCAATCCCCCATGGATCCTCCCAAGAGTCGGCCCACGAGGTCGAGCCGCACCTCGCCAACGCCGCCGCGATCGGCTGATCCACGACTCCCTCCTCTTTTCTGTAGCGACCATTGCAACGCAAGGCACCAGCCCTTGTGTTGGCATGGTCCGAGTGATCTCCCCAACCGCAGAGCCGCCCATGCCCTCCCCAGCCCGCCTCCAGGCCCTCCAGGCGATTCTTCAGCGGCCTCCCACGCCGGTCGAGCCGGCGGCGCCCTTGGAGGAGATCTGGGCCAGCGATGTCTTTGGCCTCGAATCGATGCGCTCAGCGCTTCCCAAAGGGGTGTTTCGCTCGATCCAGCGCTCCATCCGCGAAGGCCGCAAGCTCGATGCCTCGGTGTCCGACGTGGTGGCCCAGGCGATGAAGGACTGGGCCAGCGCCCGCGGCGCGCTCTATTACGCCCACGTTTTCTATCCCCTCACCAACCTCACCGCCGAGAAGCACGACGGCTTCATCGCGCCCCAGTCCGACGGCACGGCGATCGCCGAGTTCTCCGGCAAGTTGCTGGTGCAGGGTGAGCCCGACGGCTCCTCCTTCCCCAACGGCGGCCTGCGCACCACCTTCGAGGCCCGCGGCTACACGGCCTGGGATGTCACCAGCCCCGCCTGGCTGATGCGCACCCCTAACGGCGTGACGCTCTGCATCCCCACCGTGTTCGTGAGCTGGACCGGCGAGGCCCTCGACAAGAAAACGCCGCTGCTGCGCTCCAACGCCGCGATGAACAAGCAGGCCCAGCGGCTGCTGAGGCTGCTCGGCGAAACAGAGATCGCCCCGGTGAACTCCAGCTGCGGCGCCGAGCAGGAGTATTTCCTGGTCGATGCGACCTACACCGCCCTGCGGCCCGATCTGCTGCTGGCCGGCCGCACCCTCTTCGGCGCTCCGCCGGCCAAGGGTCAGCAGTTCGACGACCACTACTTCGGGGCGATTCCGGAGCGGGTTCAGGTGTTCATGCAGGACGTGGAGGCCCAGCTTTACCGGCTCGGCATCCCGGCGAAGACCCGCCACAACGAGGTGGCGCCCGGCCAGTTCGAGATCGCCCCTTACTTCGAGGCCGCGAACGTGGCCACCGACCACCAGCAGCTCACGATGACCGTGCTGCGCAGCACGGCCAAGAAGCATGGCCTCACCTGCCTGCTGCATGAGAAGCCCTTCGCCGGCGTCAACGGCAGCGGCAAGCACGTGAACTGGTCGATCGGCAACGCCACCCAGGGCAACCTGCTCGATCCCGGCAAGACGCCCCACGCCAACCTCCAGTTCCTGATCTTCTGCGCAGCGGTGATCCGCGGGGTGCACTGCTTCGGCCCCCTGTTGCGGGCCGTGATCGCCACTGCCAGCAACGACCACCGCCTCGGCGCCAACGAGGCCCCTCCGGCGATCATCTCGGTGTACCTCGGCAGCCAGTTGGAGGATGTTTACAACCAGATCAAGAGCGGCCACCTGGAGGGTTCCGCCGAGGCCGCGCTGATGTCCCTCGGGGTCGACACCCTGCCGGAGCTGAACAAGGATCCCGGCGATCGCAACCGCACCTCCCCCTTCGCCTTCACCGGCAATCGCTTCGAGTTCCGGGCGGTGGGCTCCGGCCAGTCGGTGGCGGGTCCGCTGGTGGCGCTCAATACGATCCTGGCCGATTCGCTCCAGTGGATCGGCGATCGGCTGGAGGAGCAGCTCAGCACCGGAGCGCCCCTCCAGGAGGCCGCCTTCGCCGTGCTGAAGCGCACCATGGACGAGCACGGCGCCGTGGTGTTCGGCGGCGACGGCTATTCGAGTGAATGGCACCGCAAGGCCGTGGAGGAGCGGGGCCTCGAGAACCTGCGCACCAGTGCCGATGCGCTGCCGGTGCTGGAACGCGCCGAGATCCGCGATCTCTTCCAGCGGCAGGGGGTGCTCACGGCGGTGGAGCTCGAAAGCCGCTTTGAGGTGTATGCCGAGCAGTACATCCTCGCCATTGAGGTGGAGGCGCGGCTGGCCCTGCGCATCGCCCGCACCCAGATTTATCCGGTGGCGATGCAGAGCCTGGAGCGGCTGAGCCGTTCGCTGCGGGATCAGGAGGCCATCGGTATCCAAACCGATCGAGGCCTGGCCACTACCGTCGCCGACCTCAACAGCAAGTTGGTGCAACGCTGCGGCGCCCTGGAGGAAGCCCTTGCCAATCCCCCGCACGACACCCATGGCCACCTGCGCCACTGTTCAGACACCCTGATGCCGCTGATCGGCAGCCTCCGGGAGGCGGTGGATGGCCTCGAGACCCTGGTGGATGACGACCTCTGGCCCCTGCCCACCTATCAGGAGATGCTGTTCGTGCGCTGAGGCGCCGGCGGTCCCGGATCGAGGCGACCGACCCAGAGCGGTGGCCTCGATCCGGTAAACGCAAGATCTAGGCGGTGGGGCGGGGTGCTCGGAACAGACCCACATCCACGCCGAGGTGTTGATCCGGTCGGCCGGTGATCAGCAGCGCCGTGCGCTGCCGGGTGGCGATTTGCCACATCCACTTGCTGAACAGAGCGATCCGGTTCTCCGTGTCCGGAATGAAGGCGAGGTGGGCCAAGGCCCACACCACCCAACCCACCAGCCCCGTGAAATGGAGACCGCGCAGGTCGGCCACGGCATACCAGGGCCCGATCACTGCCATGCTGCCGAGATCCAGCCAGCGGAAGGGCTGGATCGTCTGGCCCCGTAGGCGCGCCAGGAGGTCGCGGGCCACCCACCCCCCGGCCTGTACCGCCGGACCCGCCATGCCCGGCAGGGGGCTGCCATCGGGGGTATGGGTGTAGGAGCAGAGATCACCGACCGCCCGGATCTCGGGATGGCCGGGAATCGAGAAGTCCGGCTCCACCACGAGCCGCCCACCGCGATCCACCGGGCAACCGGTGTGGCCAGCCAGCAGCTTGCCCAACCGGGAGGCCCGCACCCCGGCGGTCCAGCAGATCGTGGCCGCCTCCAGCTCGATCTCGCCGTCCGCACCACTGAGACACACACGCCCCGGGGCGATCCCTTCCACCTTGAGGCCCAACCGCAGGTCCACCCCGGCGGCCCGCAGGTAAGCGGCGGCGGCCTCGGAGAGAACCGGCGCCATGGTGGGCAGCACCCGATCCACCGGATCCACCAGAACCACCCGGCAGTCTTCGAGGCGCAGCTGCTTGAAATCGCGCCCCGCGGCCCTCTGCATCAGCTCGATCAGGGATCCGGCCAGCTCGCAGCCGGCGGGGCCTGCCCCCACCACCACCACGGTCTGCAGGAAAGCGCGCTGGCTGGGGTCACGAGTCTGCTCGGCCTCCTCGAGGGCCATCAGCAGCCGCCGACGGATCTCATCGGCGTGCTCGAGGATCTTCATCGGTGGGGCCAGCGAGCGCCACTCCTCCCGGCCGAAGTAGGTGCTGCCCGAGCCGGTGGCCAGGATGAGCTGGTCGAAGCCGAGGTGCTGGCCGTTGAGCACCACCTCAGAGGCCTCGGGATCGATGTCGACCACCTCGCCCAGCAGGATCTGAATATTGGGGGCCTCACCCACCATCTGCCGCAACGGTGAAGCCACATCCGCCTCGGACACCAGACCGGAGGCCACCTGATAAAGAAGGGGCTGGAACAGGTTGAAGTTGCGTTTATCGATCAGGGTGACCCGTACGGGCTGACGGGCCAGGGCATGGCAGACCTTGAGCCCCGCGAAGCCGCCGCCCACCACCACCACGTGGGGCCAGCTGGCCATCACTGCCGCGGGCGATTCGAGCTCGAGAAAAAACCGTTCCATGGGCTGGCTGCAGCCGCCACAGCAACGACCTTATGGAGAATCGGCTGGCTGCTGGGTAACGGTTCCAACGGTTGACCAACAACGGCAGCCGACCCAAGCTGCGTCCGACCGAGCCTCCCTCGCCTGCATGCTCCCCTGGCTACTGGCCGCCACCACCCTGGCGGCCGTTGCGATTACGGCTCCCTCCCTCGGGCGTTATCTGTTTGACGTGTTTGACGAGCGGCCCCAGCCGGCCTGGGACCGCTGGCTGAATCCGATCGAAGCCGGCCTGCTGCGCTGGATCGGTGACAACGGCCGTAGCGCCGACACCGCGATGGGCTACCTGATGCCCTTGCTCATCAGCAATGGCCTGTTCGGGGCCCTGGCGCTGGTGCTGCTGCTGATTCAACCAGCTTGGTTGAACCCCTTGGGTTTTGGTGGTCTGCGCTGGGATCTGGCGCTCCACACCACGATCTCCTTCCTCACCAATACCGATCAACAGCACTTGGTTCCTGAGCAAAGCCTGGGCAACCTGGCCCAATTGGGAGCCATGCAGTTTCTGATGTTCGTGTCGGCGGCCACGGGCCTGGCGGTGGGCTTCGCGGTGATCCGTGGCTTCAGCGGTCGGCCGATCGGCAGCTTCCATCGCGACCTGTTGCGCGCGCTCACCCGGGTGTTGATCCCGGCTTCGCTGTTGCTGGCTCTGTTCTTCCTGGTGAGCGGCGTGCCCATGACCCTGGCCCCGCCCCTAGAGATCACCACCCTTGAAGGGGGCCGGCAGCTGTTGCCCCGCGGACCGATCGCCCTGTTCGAGGCGATCAAGCAGCTGGGCGAGAACGGCGGCGGCTTTGTGAGCGCCAACTCGGCCCATCCCTACGAGAACCCCACCCTGCTCACCAACCTGGTGAGCACCTGGGCGATGCTGATCATTCCGGCCGCCACGATCGATGCCTTCGGACGCTTTGTTGGCAACCGCCGCCAGAGCAACCTGCTGCTGGCGCTGGTGTTCGCTCTGCTGTTGATCGGCGCCGCCGTCGCCATGGGGGCGGAGCAGGCCGGCAACCCGGTCCTCGACCGCTGGATCAGTGGCGGCAATCTGCAGGGCAAGGATCTGCGCTTCGGACCGGCGCTCAGCGGCCTTTGGGCGGTGGTGACCACCGGCACGATGACTGGCGCGGTGAACGGCGCGATCGACGCGGCGATGCCGCTCACGATCCTCACAACCCTGTTCAACCTGTTTCTGCAGGTGGTGTTCGGCGGCCAGGGCACCGGGATCGCCTATCTGCTGGTGTTCGTGTTGCTGGCGGTGTTCCTCACCGGCCTGATGGTGGGCCGCACGCCCGAATTCCTAGGCCGCAAGGTGGAGAAACCCCAGGTGGTGTGGGCCAGCCTGATCCTGCTGATCCACCCGATCTTCGTGCTCATCCCGGCCGCCCTCACCCTGGTCGCTGGCTCGGCGCTGGCGGGCATCAGCAATCCGGGCTCCCATGGCATCAGCCAGGTGGTGTACGAGTACGCCTCGGCTGCAGCTAACAACGGCAGCGGCCTGGAGGGCCTCGGCGATGGCACCCCCTGGTGGAACCTCACCACCAGCGTGAGCCTGCTAGGTGGCCGCTTTCTACCGATCGCGGCCCTGCTGGCGCTGGCCGAGGGCTTCCGCCGCAAGCCGGCCCTTGAACCAAGTCCCGGCACCCTCCGCACTGACACCGCCCTGTTCACCGGCGTCACAGCCGTGGTTCTGGTGATTCTCGGTGCCCTCACCTTCTTCCCGGTGCTGGCCCTTGGGCCGATCGCCGAAGCCCTTACCCTCGCCTCCTGAAGCCGCCGCCATGACGACAACAGCGCGTATTCAGTTCCCCCGCATGCCGCGGGGTCCGCGCCAGGAGCGGCGCTACACCGAGCGGCCCCGCCAGCATGGGTTGGTGCAGAGGGCGATTCTGGAGGCCTTCCGCAAGCTCGATCCCCGGCTGTCGGTAGCCAACCCGGTGATGTTCGTGGTGTGGTGCGGCACCGTGCTCTGCCTGCTTCTCACCCTGGTACCAAACCTTCTCGATGCGCGGGCAACAGCGGCGGATCGGGGCTTCAACGCCCTGATCAGCCTCACCCTGCTGGCCACCCTGCTGTTCGCCAACTTCGCCGAGGCCCTGGCGGAAGGCCGTGGCAAGGCCCAGGCCGATGCCCTCCGCCGCACCCAGGCCCGCACCGAAGCGAGGCGCCAGCGCCCTGATGGTTCCACGGAGATGGTGGATTCCTCCACCCTGCGCCGCGGCGATCTGGTGCTGGTGCAGGCCGGCGACGTGATCCCCGCCGATGGCGAGGTGATCGACGGGGTGGCCTCGGTGGATGAATCGGCGATCACAGGCGAATCGGCTCCCGTGCTCAAGGAGGCCGGATCCGATGTGGCGGGCTCGGTCACCGGTGGCACTCGCATCCTTTCCGACCAGCTCACCCTGAGGATCAGCGCCGATCCGGGCAAGGGCTTCATCGACCGCATGATCGCCCTGGTGGAGGGGGCCGAGCGCAGCAAAACGCCGAATGAGATCGCCCTCACAGTGCTGTTGGCGGTGCTCACCCAGGTGTTCCTGATCGCCGTGGCCACCCTCTCGCCGGTGGCTGGTTTTCTCAATCAGGCCCCCTCGGTGGTGACCCTGGTGGCCCTGCTGGTGGCGTTGATCCCCACCACGATCGGCGGCCTGCTGAGCGCCATCGGCATCGCCGGCATGGACCGGGTGGCCCAGTTCAACGTGATCGCCACCTCCGGGCGGGCGGTGGAGGCCTGCGGCGATGTGAACACCCTCATCCTCGACAAAACCGGCACGATCACCCTGGGCAACCGCCTGGCCGAGGAGTTCCTGCCGGTGGGCGGCCACAGCAGCGCCGAACTGGCGGAGGCGGCCCTGGGGGCGAGTTGCTTCGATCAGACGCCGGAGGGGCGCTCGATCGTGCGGCTGGCCGAGAAGCAGGATGCCGCCATGCCTTTCGATCAGGCGCAGGCCAGTGGAATTGAATTCTCGGCACGCACCCGCATGAGTGGCACCGACAGCCCCGAGGGCATCGAGTTCCGCAAGGGGGCGGTGGATGCGGTCAAGGGATTCGTGCGCTCGCGAGGCGGCCAGGTTCCTACGGAGCTTGATGCCTGCTTCGAGCAGGTATCGCGGCTGGGCGGCACCCCCCTGGCGGTGTGCCGCGGCGGCGAGGTGTTCGGGGTGATCTACCTCAAGGACATCATCAAACCGGGCATTCGCGACCGCTTCGATCAGCTGCGCCGCATGGGCATCCGCACCGTGATGCTCACCGGCGACAACCCGATCACCGCCAGTGTGATCGCCCGCGAGGCCGGTGTGGATGACTTCATCGCCGAGGCCACGCCCGAGGACAAGATCGCCGTGATTGAGCAGGAGCAGAAGCTCGGCAAGTTGGTGGCGATGACCGGCGACGGCTCCAACGACGCCCCGGCCCTGGCCCAGGCCAATGTGGGCGTGGCGATGAACTCCGGCACCCAGGCCGCCAAGGAGGCAGCCAACATGGTGGATCTCGACAGCGATCCCACCAAGCTGATCGACATCGTGACGATCGGCAAACAACTGCTAATCACCCGCGGCGCGCTCACCACCTTTTCGATCGCCAACGACATCGCCAAGTATTTCGCCATCCTGCCGGCCCTGTTCGCCGGGGCAGGCCTGCAGGCGCTGAATGTGATGAAGCTGGCCTCACCAAAATCGGCAATTCTCTCGGCGATGGTGTTCAACGCCTTGATCATTCCCGCCCTGGTGCCACTGGCCCTCAAAGGGGTGCAGTTCCGGCCGCTGAGCGCCGAACAGTTGCTCAGGCGCAATCTCCTGGTGTTCGGCCTCGGCGGCGTGGTGGCTCCGTTTGTGGGCATCAAGCTGATCGATCTTGCCCTCGGCGCCCTGCGGCTGGTTTAACGGCTTCTGGCTGCTCCGTTACCCAATCTCGGCGATTCTCGTTTTCAACAACCCCGTTTTCAGTCACCTGCTCCAAACCATCCCATGGCTCGCATTCTGCCCATCCGCTTCTGGCTATCACTGCTGCTCGTGGCCGGCACCCTGGTCGTGGCTCCTCAGCTGCGCCCCAGCCAACCACCGCTCCAAAGCCACACCCTGGCCCTGCTGTTGTGCGGCACCGTGGCCCTATCGGGCTACCTGTTCGCCGTGATCGCCCAACCGGAGAAGTTCTGATGTCCATCGCTGCTCAACTGTTCCGGGGATTGCGCCTCACCCTCGTGCTCTGGTTGCTCACCGTGGTGGTGATCACCCTGCCGATGCTCGGGCTGGCCCGACTCGTGGCACCCGATGCGGCCAGCGGCAGCCTGCTGCGCCAGGGCAACCGGGTGGTGGGCTCGCGCCTGATCGGTCAAGGCTTCAGCTCGGCGCGCTATCTGCAGGGCCGCCCGGCCGGTGCCCCCAACCTCGCCGCCAGCAACCCAGAGCTGGCGAAACGGGTGGCCGCCGCCGCCAGCCGCTGGCAGAGCACTGGGGTGGCCGATCCCGCACCCGATCTCCTGCTGGATTCCGGCTCCGGCGTCGATCCGCACATCAGCCTGGCGGCTGCCCGCCAGCAACTCCCCCGCCTGGCCCGCGAACGGGGGCTCCCGCTCAAGGAGCTGGAGCGCCTGCTGAGCCAGCACCAGGAGGGTCCCCTGGCCTTGCAGGCGATCGAGCCTGTGGTGAATGTGCTCGGGTACAACCGGGCGCTGGATCGACTCACCGATGGCTCCGCCATCCGCACGCCAACGCCATGATCCGCTCCACCCACCGGCGAGGCCGCCACAAGGTGTTCATGGGCATGGCGCCGGGCGTGGGCAAAACCTGCCGCATGCTCCAGGAGGGCAAGGAGGCGCTGCGGGAGGGCACTGATGTGGTGATTGGCCTGCTCGAGACCCACGGCCGCAAGGACACCACCCGTGAAGCTGAAGCCCTGGAGCAGATTCCCCGCAAGCTGCTCCGTTACCAGGGGGTGGACCTCGAGGAGATGGATGTGGCTGCGGTGCTGGGCCGCCATCCGCAGCTGGTGCTCGTCGACGAGCTGGCCCACACCAACGTGCCAGGCAGCGAGCGGGAGAAACGCTGGCAGGACGTGGAGATGCTCTTGCTCTCTGGCATCGATGTCTATTCGACCCTCAACATCCAGCACCTGGAGAGCCTCAATGATCTGGTAGCCCAGCTCACCGGCGTGGTGGTACGCGAACGCATCCCCAACCGCGTGCTGGAGCACGCCGATGAGGTCGTGCTCGTGGATGTGACACCGGAGACGCTGCAGGAGCGACTCAAGGAGGGGAAGATCTATGCGCCTGAAAAGGTGGGCCAGGCGCTAACCAACTTCTTCCAGCGGCGCCATCTGGTGGCCCTGCGGGAGCTGTCGTTGCGGGAGGTGGCCGATCGAGTCGATAACGAAATCCTCCCTTCGATCACGCCCCTGCGCGAGCGGGTGATGGTCTGCCTCGGCCACCACCACACCAGCAAGCGCCTGCTGCGCCGGGCCGCCCGCCTGGCCGCCGCCATGGACGCTCCGCTGCTGACGTTGACCGTGCAGGATCCCAATCGCTTTCTCAGCCGCGAAGAATCGCTCCTCCAGGAGGAATGCCGCCAGCTCTGTGAAGATGTGGGTGGCACCTTCCTTCGCGAAGAAAGCGCCGACATCCTTCCCACGATCGCCCGCACGGCCCAGGAACACCGGATCACCCAGATCGTGCTGGGCCAGACGATGCGTTCACGATTTAAGGCCCTGTTTCGCAGGCCCCTTTCGGAGCGGTTACAGCACCAGCTGCGGGGGCAAAGCATCGATCTGCACCTGATCTCCGATGGGATCCCGACACAGGCCCAGGAGGACCACGGGGCGTGACGCTCGCAAGGGCTTCGAGCGCTGTGGTGTGGGCGATCTGGCTGCTGATCCTGCTGCTGGAGCTGGCCACGCCTCCAGCCGTCGGGCTCGGAAATCTCTATGTCGCGCCCTTGCTACTGGGGGCGTCCCAGCGCACCCCCACCCAGGTCTGGCGGTTTCTGCTGATCTGCTGCACCTCAACACTGCTCAATCTGCTGACATCAAGACCCCGGTGCTGGGAACCCTTGCCTCCCTCTCTCTTCTGGAGGGCAGTGCTGCGGTGGAGGCCATCCGCAGCAGCCAGCAACGCTGCCTGCGCTTGATTGACAACCTGCTGCTCAATGCCGTCCGCCACAACTTGCGCGGCCAGCGGGTGTGGTTGCAGCTGAGCCGCCAGGAAGGGTGAATGGTGGATCGATGTTCGTGATGGCGGTGAGGGGTTCCCGCCGGAGCAGCTGCCGCGACTCTTTCAGCGGTTTGCCCAAAGCGGCAATGGCTCAGCGGGGGCAGGATTGGGCCTCTATCTGTGCCGGCTGATCACCGAGGCCCACGGGGACGGTGGCTGGGTGCGACAAATCTGGGCCGCCGGTGCGCGGGGATCTGCACAAGGAGCGGACCCTCAGCACCGGCGTAGCCGGTGCTGAGCCCAAGTTTTACACCAGTTGGCGTGACGCCCTCCAGCCTCCTGGGGTGTGGCGCCCGTGATGGCGGCGAGAAGCCGGAGATAACGGCGCCCTAAGGGAGAGGCGATCGGATGGTGGAGCAACAGGGCCGGGCTCGATGGCGGCGACGGCAGATCGCTCACCTGACGGCTCAGCTCAGCCGCCAGGGCACGCTGCCAGACGGGCCAGCTGCCTAGGAACGGCAACACCTTTAGACCGCTGCTAGGTCGAAGTTCATGGCGCAGGCGGGGCAGGTCGTGGCGCACGTGCTCACCGGGCAGCAGCAACAGCGGCACCAGCCCCAGCGGATGCTCCAGGGTTGGCAGATCGGCGGGCTGCGGATCCGTCAGAGCCCGCAACAGCACCGGAGCACCACGCCGGTGCTGCAGCTCGGCGGCCAGGCTCAGGGGTTCAGCAGGAATCTCTCCCTGGGCTCGCCCGTGCACCAGCAACAGCAGGGGACGGCAGGGCACACTCCGCAGACGCTGCTCAAGCCGCTCGCTCAAAGCAGGCTCCAGGGCCCGGGAACGCACCGCCAGCAGACTGGAGCAGCAAGCGACAATAGGTCCAAGTTATCCGCCGCGGCGGCGGCCAAGCCGGCAGGGGAAGCAGTTCTCCACGTGCAGGGCAGGACCCTGAGGTGGAGGCGGAGGCATCCAAAAGCAACCATGGGGGCTCCGCACTTCAAAAGGGCCGGACTTCTTAACCTGGGGTTGGTAAGTTGGATTCGGCAGCAGGATGCATCAAGACTGCTGATGTCGACTCCTAGCTTCATGCTGGTCATGATGTCGGACCTACCTGGCGTGGGATGACCGCTTGCCATCGCAAGGACTGCCCTCTTCCCTTCAAAGGCACTTCGATTCCGTTATGAACATCAACACAAATCTTGAGCTGAATACCATCGCAGCGCTGGCCGGAAAACGCGATCACCTCTGCGTCAACCAAGGTGACGTTATATTTCAGCATGGAGAGCTTGGCGATAAGCTCTACGCTGTTGTGTCAGGAGAGGTGCAGCTCAATTGGGGTGATCATGGCGTCGAGATCATCGGGCCAGGTAGCTCCTTTGGCGTCGGAGCCTTGGTGGATCCAGAGCATCGCCGCTTCGGCACTGCGGTGGCCCTCTGCAACAGTGAATTACTCGAGATGAACCGCGAAGAGTTTCTGTTTGCCATGCAGGAGTTGCCCATGTTCAGCCTTGAGATGATGCATGACCTGGAGCAGCGTCTGCAGCGGCTGAAAGAGCAAATTGCACATCGCTGATTGCCATTCCGGTTCCTTCCCCGACCTTGCATTGATCGTCATGGCTTCCCCCATTCTGCCTAAGCGCCCGTTCCTCTCGATTGCCGCGGTGTGCAGCGCCGTCCTGGCAACATCGCCACTGGCCCACGCGCAATCTCTTGCCCAGAGTGCTGGCAGCAAGGCTTCCACCATCAGGATTGGCGGCTCCAGCACGGTGTTCCCGATCATGAAGGAGGCGATCAGATCGTTCCGCGAAGCCGGAAACAGCACACCCATCGATCTCAAGGAGACCGGAACCAGCGATGGATTCAGGCGGTTCTGCTCCGGCAAGTTAGAGATCGCCAATGCCTCACGGCCGATCAACAGCAAGGAGCTCAAAGCCTGCTCCAGCAATCGCATCGATTTCATCGAGCTGCCGATTGCATTCGATGCTCTCACGATCGTGGTTCATCCTTCCAACACCTGGGCCAGCCAGATCAGCACCAAGGAGCTAGCTCGGCTTTGGGGGCGCCAGGCCCAGGGGAATGTCGACCGGTGGAATGAGGTGAACCTTGACTGGCCTGATCGACCGATCAAGCTCTGCGGCCCTGGCAAGGACTCAGGCACCTACGATTATTTCAACAAAGCCATTAACGGTAGCCCTGAAAATTCAAGACAAGACTATAACTCAAGCGAAGATGATAATGTAATTGTTAGATGTGTGGCGCAGAATCCTGATGCTCTTGGCTATTTCGGTTTCAGCTACTACAATGCCAATCAAGGCAAGCTGAGGGCTCTCGGCATTGTTACACCATCGGGAACCGTGATTCCATCGGTTGCCAATGTTCAAGCAGGTCGCTATCGGCCACTTTCTCGACCCCTGTTTATTTACATCAACGACAAAGCTCTCACCAGCAGAGCTGATATGCAAAAGTTCACTGTATTTACGATCAACAATGGCCTCCGACTCGTTGGCAAAGCAGGAGACATCCCACTTCCAGCCAGCACCTATAATCTTGTTGAATCAAAGCTATACAAGCGAATCACCGGCAGCGCATTTTCTGGTGATCTGCCCGTAGGCCTCAGCATCGGCGAGGCGTTGCGGCGTAGTTTTGATGTGAATAAACTTCCGCAGTTCCGCTAGTTTTCAATCGCAGCTCACATCAATCGCAGCTCAGCCTTCCTTTCGCTCGGACACCGGGCTATTGGTGCGGAAGGCCAGACAAGAGAGCAACTCTTCCCGATGACGTGGGCTCTCCGGCTGGCGGGGATGGAACCGCGCCACGATGGCACCTAAGGTGCGCACCGTGGCAGTGAGGTTGGGACCCTTATTGAGCATCACGGCTTCGGCCCTTGCCCCCATGGCCGCATCAGTGATTTCCGCTCGGGTCGGCATGCCATGTCTCGCCATCTCATCGAGAACCTGGGTGGCCCAGATGCAGGGAATGTGGGCCGCCGCGCAGATCCTCAGGATTTCCTCCTGGATCTCCGCCAGTTCCTCCCAGCCGCATTCGATCGCCAGGTCTCCCCGCGCAATCATCACGCCCAGGGGCCTGGGATCGCGCATCGCCGTGAGCAGCAGCCTGGGAAGGTTAAGAAATGCTCTTCGTGTTTCAATCTTCAACACCACGGCAAGATCCTCCCGTCCATGGCCTTGCAGTTCCTGCTGCAGGACTTCGATATCAGCCGCACGGGAGACGAAGGAATAGCTCACGATGTCGGCATGGGCTGCCGCAAAGGCCAGATCGGTCAGATCCCGGCTCGTGAGGGCGGGGATCGTCAGACTGCTGTCTGGGAAGTTGATCCCCTTCTCGGCGCGTAGCCGGGTGCCCTTCGGCCGTGCCTGGGTGATGTCCACCTCAACGCCCCCTGGGCACACCTCCCTAATCACACCGGCGATTCTGCCCTCATCGAACAACACACGCTCCCCAACCTGCAAATCCGCAAGCACCTCGGGCACGCTGCAGTTGATCGCCCCCGGGGTCGTCCCCCACTGCTGGCCTGGCTCGCTGCTGGAGGTCAGCCACAGCCTGTCGCCGACCCGCAGCAGCACGTCCCCTTCCAGGGCTGGAAGATCGCCAACAACAATCTTGCCAGAACCACCTTCCTGGAGGAACTCCAATCCAGAGATGAAATGGCAGCGTTGATTGCAGCTGAGCAGGAGACCCCCCTGAAGACGATCCACCACGGTGAGTTCCCGCCAGCGGCCTGAAGAGTCCCTGGCCCGCAGCCGATTTCCGATCGTGAGTGATTGCCAGCCCTCGTTGCGAATCGGCAGTCGATCCACTGGCACCAGTTCCGATTGGCGGGCGGGCTGAACATCAGCCCCTTCGTCTGGCACAGCCAGGATCCTGGCGCTCTGCAGCAGCTTTCCGTAACGGTTGCGCTGGGGCCTGGCGTCCACCACACCGGGCTGGGGTGGCAGAGCGCCGATCCGGATCTTGGGTCCGGCCAGATCCATCGCGATGCGCACGTTCCTTCCGGCGGCGGCGGCGGCAGATCGCACGAGAGCCACGAGGTCTTTCCACACCTCGGGGCCGTCGTGGCCGCAGTTGATGCGGGCGATGTCCATGCCGGCCTCGACCAGTTCGGCGATCAGTCCCGCCTGCTCGGTGGCGAGGGCAGGCAGGGTGACCATGATCGCCGCGGTCCTTGTACCGATTCCCTCTCCAAGCTGCCTCCCGAGAAGTCGCTCGCCATGGGCCTGGAGGAGGGCCTGGCCTCCAAGACTGGAGGGAGCCGCCGAAGGACTCGGGGGTTCCACTGGGAGGCCCTGGAGCTTCTGGAGCACCCCGATCACAGTGGAAAGGCTTGCATACAGATGGCCATCACAGCCCCCCAGGGAACAAAGGCCGGCTTCTCGCATCGCCATCTGCAGCCCGGGATGGTTGTTGCGGTGGAAGGCGATGAAGTGCAGAAGATTGGTGGCACTGGCCTGGAAGCGCGGAGCGATTGCCGCGAGCGTGGCCCGCTCCTCAATCTCGATGCGGCCCATGGCGTCGCGCAGCGAATTGAGCTCAAGCAGCAGCCGTCGTTCGCGCGTCATTGGATCCGTGACTGGGGTAACACCTGACAAAACTGGGACTCCATCAGATCAAAGGCGGGATCCGCTGCCTGAGGGGCAGGTGAGGGTCAACGGTGGAAACGCAGCGGGCTGACTTTCCTGTCCAGCAAGCAACTAGACAAAAATCAGCAATCAAATTGTAGCGCAAACCTAATGATATCCATAGCGCCCTACGAACCAGCTCTTGATCAGCTGGGTGAGGGTGCAGTAGCCGATGATGATAGCAGCTAACCAGGCGAAGTATACGCCCGGTAGAGGTACCATGCCAAGTGACGAACCGATCGGCGTGAAGGGAATCATGATGCCGATTCCCATCACGCAAACGGTGACAAGGGCCATGGCCAGCGATGGTCGACTTTGAAGGAAAGGGATCTTCGCCGTGCGGATGATGTGAACGATCAGGGTCTGGGTCATGAGGCTCTCCACAAACCAGCCGGTTTGAAAGAGGCTTTGGTTCTCGACACTATTGGCCTTGAACACAAACCACATGAGTGCAAATGTTGCATAGTCGAACAAGGAGCTCACCGGCCCGATGCACACCATGAACTTCCGGATCTCGTTCACCTTCCATTTTCTGGGTTTCTCCAGATATTCAGGATCGACGTGATCAAACGGAATTCCGGTCTGCGAAAAGTCGTAGAGGAGATTGTTCAGAAGTATCTGAACGGGCAGCATAGGCAGGAATGGCAATACAATGCTGGCGCCCAGCATGCTAAACATATTACCAAAGGCCGAACTTGTTCCCATCTTTATGTACTTCACGATATTTCCAAACGTACGCCTTCCTTCCGCCACTCCATCATTCAAAACCAGCAAACTTTTCTCAAGCAGAACGATGTCGGCGGATTCCTTGGCAATGTCCACAGCGGTGTCCACGGAGATGCCGATGTCGGCTTCCCGCAGCGCCGCTGCGTCATTGATGCCATCGCCGATGAAGCCAACCACATGGCCACGGCCTCGCAGCACCTTGATGATCCGCGACTTCTGCAGAGGCGTGAGTTTGGCGAAGATGGTGCCCCCCTCCACCCTGGCGCCAAGGTCCTGCTCGGAGAGGGCCTCGATCTCAGAGCCCAGCAGGATCCCTTCCACATGCAGACCAACATCCTTGCAGGTCTTGCGGGCGATCACTTGATTGTCACCGGTGAGCACCTTGACGGCCACACCGCCGCGATTGAGTTCCTTGATGGCCTGGGCCGCTGATTCCTTCGGGGGATCGAGAAAGGCGATCAACCCCACCAGGGTCAGAGCCGATTCATCAGCGAGGGAATAGGGTTCGTGTTGGCGGGGGGCCTCCTTGTAGGCCACGGCGATGACACGAAGACCATCATTGTTGAGGTTGGAGGTCAACTGAAGCACACCCTCCCGGATGGCTTGATCGAGCGGCTTGATCAGATCCCCATCTTTAACCTGGATGCAGATCGCCAGGATTTCTTCTACGGCCCCCTTACAGATTAATTCGTGGTGATGATTCTCTTCCTCCACAACCACGGACATCAATCGACGCTGGAAATCAAACGGGATTTCATCGATCTTTATGAAGCGATTCTCGATCTCCAGGGCTGAATGGATTTCGAGGTGATTGAGCACGGCCACATCCAACAGGCTTTTGAGGCCTGTTTGGTAGAAGCTGTTCAGAAATGCCAGCTGCAGAACCTCTGCACTATCCCTGCCGAGGTAGTTAAGATGCATTTCAAGAATAATGCGATCCTGAGTGAGGGTGCCGGTCTTGTCTGTGCAGAGGATGTTCATCGCACCCAGGTTCTGGATAGAGTCAATATTTTTCACGATCACCTTCTTCTTTGACATCGAGATCGCGCCCCGAGAAAGATTTGCCGTGACAATCATCGGTAACATCTCCGGTGTGAGACCAACGGCAACCGAAAGGGCAAAGAAGAAGGCTTCTCCCCAGTTTCCTTTGCTGACCCCGTTGATCAGAAACACCGCTGGCGCCATGACCATCATGAAGCGCAGCAGCAGCAGGCTCACATCATTGATACCTCGGTCGAAGCTCGTGCGGCTCCGTTGTCCCGTCACTTCCTTGGCCAGCGAACCCAGATAGGTCTGGGCACCCGTTTCGATCACAACAGCACTGGCCGTGCCGCTGATCACACTGGTACCCATGAAGCAGAGATTATCGAATTCGAGGGGCTGGCGAGAATTGAGCTGGCTGATTGGCAGTTTGGGGTGTTTTTCCACAGGCATGGATTCACCTGTCAGGGCACCCTGGCTTACGAATAGATCCTTCGAGGCAAGTATCCTTACATCGCCTGGAATCATGTCTCCCGCTGCCAGGAGAATGATGTCCCCTGGCACAAGACGATCGATCGGCACTTCCTGATCTTGTGGAGACCCCTGGTCCAGATGCAGGCCA
>Ga0315905_10000714_pt1 | contig 36196 bp, 33 predicted proteins | sample LakEriMetagenome_5_FD_203522 | JGI IMG/M metagenome (GOLD analysis project Ga0315905, IMG submission 203522) | Freshwater fungal communities from buoy surface, Lake Erie, Ohio, United States - Buoy 4 MA121 | ecosystem: Environmental > Aquatic > Freshwater > Lake | place: USA: Lake Erie, Ohio... | reverse complement strand
CCACCCTGGCCCTGCCGGCGGGTCGCATCGAAGGGCTTCCCGCCAGCCTGCAGGTGGTTGGTGCCCGCGATCAGGATGCAAGCCTGCTCGCGCTGGGCCGCTGGCTTGAGCCCCGGATCCGCTGAGCCGCGGGGCCCCCTGACCCACTCGCCGCACCGCAGTGCGGCGCTCGATACGGGTCGATCAGCGAGGCGCCATGCGGATCGCGCCATCCAGTCGGATGGTTTCGCCATTGAGCATCGGATTGGCGAAGATCTGCTGGACCAGCATGGCGTACTCGCTGGGATCGCCCAGACGCGAAGGGAAGGGCACCTGCGCACCGAGTGATTGCTGGGCTTCCTTGGGCAGGCCCAGCAGCATCGGGGTCAGGAACAGGCCCGGTGCAATGGTCACGACCCGCACGCCATCACGGGAGAGGTCACGCGCGATCGGCAGGGTCATGCCGACCACGCCGCCCTTGGAGGCCGAGTAGGCCGCCTGACCGATCTGGCCGTCAAACGCCGCCACCGAGGCGGTGTTCACGATCACACCGCGCTCGCCGCCTTCATTGGGCGCGTTCTTGACCATCGCAGCGGCGGCCAGGCGGATCATGTTGAAGGTGCCGATCAGGTTGATATTGACCACCCGTGCGAAGTCGGCCAGCGACGCGGGGCCTTCCTTGCCCACAGTCTTGGCAGCGCGGCCAATGCCGGCGCAGTTCACCAGCCCCCGCAGCACGCCCATCCTGGCGGCGGCATCGACCGCGGCCTGACCGTCGGTTTCAGAGGTGACATCGCATTTCACGAAAGTCGCTGCAGCGCCCAGAGCCTTGAGCTTCTCGGCGGCAGTGGCTTCATTCACATCGGCAATCACCACCTTGCCACCGGCTGCGACCACCGCATCGGCGGTCGCGCCACCCAGGCCGGAGGCGCCTCCGGTCACGATTACAACGGCATCCTTGAATTGCATGAGGAGTTCCTTACGGGTTTGGAAATGAAAAGCCCGCACACCAGGGCGTACGGGCTGCGTTCGTTCCGGGCCCATGGCCCAGGGCGAGCGGTATTACTTGCTGCCTGCAGCGGGCGTATTGTCGCCTGACGCGGGTGCAGCTGCAGCGGCCGGTGCGCCGGCCGGTGAGGCCGCACCCGTGGCTGCTGCCGGGGCGCTGCTGTCAGCCGCAGGCGCTGCGCTCGTTGCCGCAGCAGCTGGGGCTGCGGCAGGAGCGGCCGCCGGTGCGGCAGGTGCGCTCACCGCGCTCGGAGCACCGTGTCCAGCACCCTTTTGACCTTCGGCCGAGATGCCCGTGCCCGCGATCACCGGCACCAGCAGCAGCGCCACGATGTTGATGATCTTGATCAGCGGGTTGACGGCCGGACCGGCGGTGTCCTTGTAGGGATCGCCCACGGTATCGCCCGTGACGGCTGCCTTGTGGGCTTCGCTGCCCTTGCCGCCGTGGTTGCCCTCTTCGATGTACTTCTTGGCGTTGTCCCAGGCTCCGCCACCGGTACACATCGAGATGGCCACGAACAGGCCGGTCACGATGGTGCCCATCAGCAGACCGCCGAGCGCTTCCGGTCCGAGGATCACACCGACCAGGATCGGGACGATCACCGGCAGCAGCGAGGGCACGATCATTTCCTTGATCGCCGCCGTGGTCAGCATGTCGACCGCGCGGCCGTATTCCGGCTGTGCGGTGCCTTCCATGATGCCCTTGATCTCGCGGAACTGGCGGCGAACCTCAACCACCACGGCGCCTGCCGCACGACCCACCGCCTCCATGGCCATGGCGCCAAAGAGGTAGGGCACCAGACCACCGATGAACAGACCCACGATCACGCGATAGTCCGACAGGTCGAACTTGAACGCATTGCCGGTCGACTCCAGCGCGTGGGTGTAATCGGCAAACAGCACCAGAGCAGCCAGTGCAGCCGAACCGATGGCGTAGCCTTTGGTCACAGCCTTGGTGGTGTTACCCACTGCATCGAGCGGGTCGGTGATGTTGCGCACCGACTCGGGCATGCCCGCCATCTCGGCGATGCCGCCGGCGTTGTCGGTGATGGGGCCGTAGGCGTCAAGCGCCACGATGATGCCGGCCATCGACAGCATGGAGGTGGCCGCAATGGCAATGCCATAGAGGCCCGCCAGCTTGAACGACACGATGATGGCCAGACACACCATCAGCACCGGCCAGGCGGTCGACTTCATCGACACGGCAAGACCGGCGATGATGTTGGTGCCATGACCGGTTTCAGAGGCTGCAGCCACATAGCGCACCGGCTTGTATTCGGTGCCGGTGTAGTACTCGGTGATCCAGACCAGCAGGCCGGTCAGCACCAGACCCACAACGGCTGAGCCGTAGATCTTCATCACGGCACCGGTGCCACCCAGGGCATTGTCCGGAATCATCCAGGCGGTGATCGGATAGAAGGCGATCAGGGCCAGCACGCCCGCAACGATCAGGCCGCGATAGAGCGCGTTCATGATCTTCTGGCCGGGCTGAGCCTTGACGAAGGCGCAGCCGACGATCGAGGCGATGATGGCAAAACCACCGAGGGCCAGCGGATAGGTCGCCGCCGCTGCCGGTGCGTTGGTGACCATCAGGGCACCCAGCAGCATGGTGGCGATCAGCGTGACCGCGTAGGTCTCGAACAGGTCGGCGGCCATGCCGGCGCAATCGCCCACGTTGTCGCCCACGTTGTCGGCGATCACGGCGGGGTTGCGGGGGTCGTCTTCAGGAATGCCCGCTTCGACCTTGCCCACCAGGTCGGCACCGACGTCTGCACCCTTGGTGAAGATGCCGCCACCCAGTCGGGCAAAGATCGAGATCAGCGAAGAGCCGAAGGCCAGACCGATCAGCGGCTTGATGGTGTCATGCAGCTTGGCCCCCTCGGCGGTGGTGCCGCCCAGGAACCAGAAGAACCCGGCCACGCCCAGCAGGCCGAGTCCGACCACCAGCATGCCGGTGATCGCACCGCCCCGGAAGGCCACGGCCAGCGCATCGTTCAGGCCGCGAGTGGCCGCCTGCGCGGTACGCACATTGGCTTTGACCGACACGTTCATGCCGATGTAGCCCGCCGCGCCGGACAGAACGGCGCCGATTGCGAAACCCACGGCCGTGGTCATGCCCAGACCGGGCACGAACAGGATCACCAGAAACAGGATCACCCCAACGATGGCGATGGTGCGGTACTGGCGGTTGAGGTAAGCCTTGGCGCCCTGCTGGATGGCGGTGGCGATGGCCTGCATCCTCGCATTGCCCGCATCGAGGCCGAGGATCCATTTGCTCGAAACAAGGCCGTAAATCACGGCCAGCACGCCACAGGCGAGCGCGAGCAAGGTTGCTGTGGAAACAGCTCCACTCATGAGGGAAATCTCCGTTCTGGGTAACTTGTCAGTTGTTATCGCTGGGGCCGCGGGAACTGCTGCGGCCTGCCCGACAGACGCCGGGCGCTGCATCTTCACTGATTTAGGCGGTGCTTGGCAAGGCGAGGGCCTTCAGCAGTCGGCCATCGGCGCGCCCGAGCCAGGCCCGGGCAGCCCCCGCTTGTGGGCGTTTTTCGAGTGTCAGGGACTGACAGAAAGGCTCTCAGCCCAGGGCGGCAAACGCCCTCTCGCGGATCTCATCGACGCTGCCCAGCCCCGAGATCCGGGTGTATCGAGGGGCCACGGCATCGCCGGTCTGGGCCCAGCGGGAGTAGTAGTCCACCAGCGGTCGGGTCTGACCCTGATAAACCTCCAGACGCTTGCGCACCGTTTCTTCGAGGTCGTCGTCGCGCTGGATGAGCTCCTCGCCGGTGACGTCGTCCTTGCCCGCCACACGAGGCGGGTTGAACCTGACATGGTAGGTCCGTCCGCTGGCCGCATGGACTCGGCGTCCACTCATGCGCTCGATGATGTCGGAGTGGGGCACATCGATTTCGAGCACGACATCAATGCGCACGCCCGCCGATTTCATGGCATCGGCCTGCGGGATCGTGCGTGGAAACCCGTCGAAGAGGTAACCGTCAGCGCAATCGGGCTGGGTGAGGCGGTCCTTGACCAGTCCGATGATGAGGTCATCAGACACCAGGCCACCGGAGTCCATCACCTTCTTGGCGGCCAGGCCCAGCGGGGTTCCGGCCTTGACTGCAGCCCGGAGCATGTCGCCCGTGGAGATCTGGGGGATGCCGTATTTGTCCTTGATGAACGCGGCTTGGGTACCTTTGCCCGCGCCGGGCGGGCCCAGAAGGATCAGGCGCATGACTGTGCTGTGCTGGTCAGAGGTCGGAAGAGCATTTGACCTTAACCGCAAAGGCCGGATGGGTCAAACCCGGGGTATTGCCCAGGCGCTGCCGAAGGTCCGCCCTGGGCAATGGGCGGGCGATGGCATGAGGACGTTCAGCTGAAGAGCTTTTGCACGCGTTCGAGGTCCGCTGGCGTATCGACTCCTGCAGGAGGCGCCTGATCAACCCGCAACACGGCGATCCGAACGCCGTGCCAGAGTGCTCGCAACTGCTCGAGGGATTCAAGCTGCTCGATCGGGGCCGGCGCAAATGAGCGCCAGGCCCTCAGAAAGGCCACCCGGTACGCGTAAAGACCCACATGTCTCAGGACCTGTCCCTGGCCCGGAAGCTGCGCGGGGCGCTCGATCGGGAAGCGGGGCATGGCATCCCGGGTGAAGGGGATCGGCGCCCGGGAAAAGTAGAGCGCCCGGTCCTGGGCGTCGCAGACGACCTTGACCACATTCGGCGAGAAGAATTCATCGACCTCGACGATGGGATGGGCGGCGGTGGCCATGCCACACTCGGGCCGCTCGGCCAGCAGACCCGCCACCTCGCGAATCAGTTCGGGCGGGATGAGAGGCTCATCGCCCTGCACATTCACGACGATTTCGTGGTCCTGCAGCTGGAGGGCGTCGACCGCCTCGGCCAACCGATCGGTGCCCGATGGATGATCGGCGCGCGTCATGATCGCGGTGACGCCGTGCTCACGGGCGGCGGCACGCACCGATTCGGAGTCGGTTGCAATGGCCACGCGTTGAGCGCCACTCAGGGCAGCCTGTCGGGCCACCCGGATCACCATGGGCAGTCCGCCGATATTGGCCAGCGGCTTGTCGGGGAGCCGGCTCGAGGCCATGCGAGCGGGCACCAGGGCAATGAACGACGGGGTCATTGCGCTGCGGGAATCGCTCGGGCCTCGGCTTCGATCAGCACCGGAATGTCGTCGCGAACCGGATACGCGAGCCGGTCGGCTTCGCAGATGAGTTCTGATGCAGCTCGGTCATGTCGCAAGGGCCCCTTGCAGATCGGGCAGACCAGGATTTCAATCCATTTGGGATCCACGCAGGCGTTCCTCCAGCCAATCGATGAAGCCCGGCTCGACCATCGCCCGGGCGGTGACCTCATGACAGCGTTCGCGCAGCGCTGCGGGCCAGTCAGCGCATTTTACGGCGTCCTTCGAGGTCATCAGGATGATGTCGGCTTGAAGGCCTTCAACCCAGGGTCGGTGGATCGGTGCATGGTCGGCCAGCGCCCAGCACACGGGATCAAGCCCGGCTTGTCTGAGATCGTCAAAAAAGCGCCCGGGCTGGCCGATTCCGGCGAGCGCATGCACGCGTCGGCCCTGCCACCGGCGTGCTGCGTCCTTAAGATCGAACTGCTCCTGACCGTCAAGTCGCAGGCAGCGTTGCGCGCTCACGCTGAAGCGAAAAACCCTCGAATGCTGAATCGGTGGTGCGCTGTCTGCCCCATTGAGGGCGATGGCATCGACCAGCAGGGCATTGAAGAGCGGTTCGCGCAAGGGCCCGGCCGGCAGCACCCGCCCATTGCCGGCGCCTCGCGCATCAAAGACCGCGATCTCCAGGTCACGCGCCAGGCCAGTGTGCTGCAAGCCATCATCGCTCAGAACCACCGTGCAGTCATGGTGGGCCAGCAGCACCTGCAGGGCAGATCCTCGATCATGTCCCAGCGCCAGGGGCAGACCCGTGATTCGGGCGAGCAAAGCGGCTTCATCGCCCAGCCTGTGGGCCGCATCGTGGGGGATCGGATAGGGCATCAGGTGCGCGCCGTGGGGTGTCTCAAGTCCGCCGTGTCCGCGCGCAAGCAGTCCGACCCGCCAGCCCCGCTGGGCCAGCGCCTGTGCGGTCGCAATGATGAGCGGGGTTTTACCGGTACCGCCCACCAGGAGGTTGCCGATCACCACGACCCGCGCGCGCGCATCGGCCGGATGAGCGGCCTTGCGCCGGGCGATCCGGTGCCGGTTGCGCTGGGCGATCCGACTGACCATCCAGGATGCAGGCATCAGCAGAGCGACCACCGCTCGTGCAAGGCGCTCGGGCGGGTCGAACCAGAGGTGCTTGAGGGCCGACTCGAGCCGAGCCCGCACGCTGGGGGAGCGGCCTGTCGGGCCGGCAGGTGGGCGGGTCGTGCAAGGCGGGTCGGGATTCAACGGCGGCTGGCCTGAGCCGCAGAGCCCGGGGACTGCCCGGACTGCGTGGCAAAACTCACCCGCGCAAGGCCCGCGATGCGCGCTGCCTCCAGCACCTGTACGACTGCCTGGTGGGTGGCCGCCGCATCGGCATGGATCACCACCGTGAGTTTTTCCCGCCCGGCTGCGACGCGTTCGAGTTCGCGAGCAAAGCTGGAAGCATCCTGCCAGCCGACTTGTCTGCCATCGATCGCGTGGCGGCCATCCGCCCCCACCGTGACCTCGATCTGGGCAGGTTGAGTGGCTTCCTGGGCTGAACTGGATGGCAGATCGACCTGTACTTCGCTCACCCTGGAATAGGTCGTGGTCACCAGCACGAAGATCAGCACCACCAGCAAAAGATCGATGAGCGGAATGAAATTGAGCTCCGGCTCATCGCGATGCAGGCTGCGCCTGAAGTTCATCGCGCGCGGCCGCCTTCACGGCCGACCGGCGCGAGGGCCTCGAGCAGCCGCTGGGCCTGTTCCTGCATCAGCAGCATGAAACCCTCGACGCGAGTCCTGAAAAACCGGGCGGCGATCAAGGCCGGGATCGCAACGGCCAGGCCCAGCGCGGTGTTGTACAGGGCCACTGAAATGCCATGGGCCAGTGCCTGAGGGTTGTTGCCACTCGGATTGGCTGCCCCAAAGATCTCGATCATTCCGATCACGGTTCCAAACAGACCGAGCAGGGGCGCCACGGCCGCCACCGTCGACAGCGCGCCCAGATAGCGCTCAAGTTCGTGGGCCACGCTCTGGGCGGCTGATTCCATGGCCTCCTGCATGGCGGCTCGCCCACCGGTGCTGTTGCGAACGCCCGCGGCCAGGATGCGCCCGAGCGGCGAATCAGCTTCCAGTCTTTGCACGGCCTCTGGCCCCGCAGCCCGGGCCTGCATCAGAGTCAGCAGCTGGCCGAGCAGGGCGGGTGGCGCGACGCGGGCGCGTCTGAGCACGACCGTCCTCTCGATCATCAGCGCCAGCGCAATGAAGGAGGTCAGGATCAGAAACCAGACCGGCCAGCCAGCCGCCTGTAGGATGGACAACACGACGCTCTCCGGGAATCGATGCTCCCTCGGGCTGGATTCGCCCGGGTCGATCGGATGATCACAACATGGCGCTCAAGGAACACCATCCAAGTCTCTGATTGTCCGGGCTTTGCCGGGTTGGGGGCAAGTCGTACAAACCCTCACACTATCCCCAGAACCTGTGGATAACTCTGTGGGTGACTTGGGTGCACCGCTGAAAAAGGCGCTTGAAAGCGTGCCTGAGCTGGATTGCCGAAATATTACGCAAAAATTAAAATCAATAAAATCAATGACTTGCTACGATAGTGCGACCATCAGAGGCAGTATGTCCTACAAGACGTCGATTTCTGGCGGTTTGTGGATAGTTTCGGCCGGAAAACCCGCATGAATCCTGACCGTTCTTCCTTTCGGCGCCGAGCCCCGCCTGCTGCCGAGTCTGAGCCAGGACGCTCTGCGTCTGTGGGCGACCCCCCCGAGGGCGATCGAACCGGTGGACCGAATGTGATCTCGGTGGGCGAGCTCAACCATGCCGTTGCCCGCCTGATCGAGCGCAGCTTTACCCCGCTCTGGGTCAGCGGCGAGATTTCCAACCTGCGCTCCTACGCGAGCGGGCACTGGTACTTCAAGCTCAAGGATGCGCGGGCCTCGGTCGATGCGGTCATGTTCAAGGGGCGTACCCGACTCCTGGATTTCACCCCGGCCGATGGCGATCAGGTTCAGGTCCGTGCCCAGCCCTCGCTGTACGAGGCGGGCGGTGGTTTTCAGCTGGTGGTCGAGTCCATGCGCCCGGCCGGCGAGGGGATGCTCTTTCGCCGCTTCATGCAGCTCAAGGCAAGGCTGCAGGCCGAGGGCCTGTTTGATGAGGACCGCAAGCGTGCGATTCCGGATCAGCCTCGCTGCATCGGGGTGGTGACTTCCCTGCAGGCGGCCGCCCTGCGCGATGTACTGACCACGCTGGCCCGCCGTGCTCCACAGGTGCCGGTGATCCTCTATCCGGCGTCGGTGCAGGGTGCGGCGGCGCCCGGCGACCTGTGTGAAGCGCTGGCGCGCGCCAACCGGCGAGCCGAGTGCGATCTGCTGCTGCTGGTCAGGGGCGGGGGGTCGATCGAAGACCTCTGGGCTTTCAATGATGAGGGGCTTGCCCGTGCGATCGTTGCGAGTGCCATTCCCGTCATCAGTGGGGTGGGCCATGAGACCGACTTCACCATTGCGGACTTTGTGGCGGATTGGCGGGCGCCCACCCCCACCGGCGCAGCGATGCGGGCAGTGCCCGATCGTGGCGAGCAGCGGGTGGTTCTGGAGCGCGATGCGCAGCGCCTGTCGCTGGCCATGGATCGGCATTGGGCGCAGGCCGCGCAGCGACTCGAGTCGGTGGCGCGGCTGCTGCGTGCGCCGTCGCTGCAGTGGGCCCAGCGCGCCGCCGTGCTGGAGCGGCTTTCACAGGGACTGTCCAGGCTCATGGGTGATCGTCTGCAGCGCTCGCAGTCCAGGCTCGATCGATTGGGCACAGGTCTGCGCGCGCCCTCGCTGGAGCGGTCCTCGGCCCGCCTGCAGATGGCTCAGCGCGCCTTGCCGGCGGCAATGGCTGCGCGTGTGGAGCAGTCTGCCAGGCGGCTGGCGCTGGGCGAATCGGCGTTGGGCTGGGCCAGTCCGCAGGCGGTTCTGGATCGGGGGTATGCGCTGGTCACCGATCCGCAGGGGCGTTTCGTGCGCGATGCAGAACACCTGATGCCCGGACAGCCGGTTTCGGTACGGTTGTCCCGTGGCGGGTTTGATGCCGTGGTCAACGCGGTGCAGACCGACCCCACGAAGGCTGGGGCAGATTGAGAGGGGCGGCGCCGCTGGCCTACAATCGCGCCTTCTTCAGGAGGACCCTCATGGAACATACCCTGCCCGCACTGCCCTACGCGATTGACGCCCTGGCCCCCCACATCTCGAAGGAAACCCTCGAGTTTCATCACGGCAAGCATCACCAGACCTACGTCACCAACCTCAATGGCCTGATCAAGGGCACCGAGTTCGAGTCGATGAGCCTCGAGGACATCGTGCGCAAATCTTCGGGCGGCGTGTTCAACAACGCGGCGCAGATCTGGAATCACACCTTCTACTGGAACTCGCTTTCGCCCAAGGGCGGCGGCGCACCCAGTGGTGCACTGGCCGCAGCGATCAACGCCAAGTGGGGCTCGTTCGATGCCTTCAAGGAGGCCTTCAACAAGTCGGCCGCGGGCAATTTCGGCTCAAGCTGGACCTGGCTGGTCAAGAAGGCTGATGGCAGCCTGGATATCGTCAACACCAGCAACGCCGCCACGCCGATCACCGGCGCCGACACGCCGCTGATCACCTGCGACCTCTGGGAGCATGCCTACTACATCGATTACCGCAACAGCCGGCCGAACTATCTCGGCGGCTACTGGAATCTGGTGAACTGGGACTTCGCAGCCCGCAACTTCGCCTGACCCCGCAGGGCAGACCGGTTCGTTCGCCAACCGGTCTGCCGCGTCACTGGCGCGGTTGGATCCTGAAAACCCGGGGCGCGCTCAGCTTCGCGCCCGCGGTGAGTCCGCGGGTCGCGAACCATCCCCGTTCCATTTCGAGTGCAAATCGGATGGGGCGTGCAGGGCAGTGGCTTTGCTCGCTGCGCGGGTTCATGTCGGCAATGTTCACGATGGTGCCGTCCTCGTCGAGGAAGGCAATCGACAGCGCGATCAGGGTATTGCGCATCCAGAAGCAGTGCCCGGCTTTCTCTGGAAACACGAAGAGCATGCCTTCGTTGTTGCCGAGTTTTTCACGCATCATCAGACCACGGGCCCGCGTGCCGGGCTCTTCGGCGAGTTCCGCACGGATCAGATGCAATCCGGCCGTGAGCTCGACCACGGGCAGGCGGGGCTGAGGCACGGGCAAATCGGCCTGGGCAAGCGCCGGTCGACTCGTGAGTGCCAGCGCAATCAGCAATGCGCTTGCGACCGCCCCGCCCATCGAACGCAGTCGTTGGCCAAGGGTGCGGCCCGCACGGACGACCGTCATGCGCCTCAGGGTCAGGACAGGCTGTCGATGCGTAGTCTCGATCAGGACCGAGCCCGATGGCGCGCATCGGGGGTGACGCAGGGCGGATTTCATGGCGTTGCTCGATGAGTGAGTCAAGCCTCTATAATCCCATCTTCACACCGCGCCCAAGACGCGCACCCAGGGAGATGACGTCCATGTATCAGCACATCAAGGTGCCCGCTGCGGGCGAGAAGATCACGGTCAACGCCGACTATTCGCTGTCGGTTCCGGATCAGCCCATCATCCCCTACATCGAGGGCGACGGCACCGGGTTTGACATCACCCCGGTCATGATCAAGGTGGTTGATGCGGCCGTGGCCAAGTCCTATGGCGGCAAGCGCAAGATCCACTGGATGGAGATCTACGCGGGCGAAAAATCGACCCGGGTTTACGGTCCGGATGTCTGGTTGCCCGAAGAAACCCTGCAAGTGCTCAAGGAGTACGTGGTGTCCATCAAGGGTCCGCTGACCACGCCAGTGGGCGGGGGCATCCGGTCACTGAACGTGGCGCTGCGCCAGGAGCTCGACCTCTACGTCTGCCTGCGCCCGATCCAGTATTTCAAGGGTGTGCCCTCGCCGGTGCGCGAGCCCGAGAAGACCAACATGGTCATCTTCCGCGAGAACTCCGAGGACATCTACGCCGGCATCGAGTGGCAGGCCGAGTCCGAAGGCGCAAAGAAACTCATCAAGTTCTTGCGCGAAGAGATGGGCGTCAAGAAGATCCGCTTCCCCGAAACCTCAGGCATTGGCGTCAAGCCGGTCTCGCGCGAGGGCACCGAGCGCCTGGTGCGCAAGGCCATCCAGTACACCATCGACAACGACAAGCCCAGCCTGACCCTGGTGCACAAGGGCAACATCATGAAGTACACCGAGGGCGGATTCCGCGACTGGGGCTATGAGCTGGCCCAGAAGGAGTTCGGTGCCCAGCTGATCGATGGCGGCCCCTGGTGCAGCTTCAAGAATCCCAAGACCGGCAAGGAGATCATCGTCAAGGACGCGATCGCCGACGCCTTCCTGCAGCAGATCCTGCTGCGTCCTGCGGAATATTCAGTGATCGCCACCCTGAACCTCAATGGCGACTATGTGTCCGACGCGCTGGCCGCTCAGGTCGGCGGCATTGGTATTGCGCCGGGCGCCAACCTGTCGGATTCGGTTGCCATGTTCGAGGCCACGCACGGCACAGCGCCCAAGTATGCGGGCAAGGATTACGTCAACCCGGGCTCCGAGATTCTCTCGGCCGAGATGATGCTGCGCCATATGGGCTGGACCGAAGCTGCCGATCTGATCATCTCGTCGATGGAGAAGTCCATCCTGAGCAAGAAGGTCACGTACGACTTCGCGCGCCTCATGGAAGGTGCAACCCAGGTGTCGTGCTCGGGCTTCGGTCAGGTGATGATCGATCACATGTGATCGGCCCCGCAGTGCCGAGCCTCGCTTCACACCGTAGCGGGGCTTGGCAGTGCATCCGGCTTGCGCGTGGGTAAGCGCAGCGTGATCACGGCGCACAGCACCAGCATGACCGCTGAGCCGGCGAGCGCCGCGACAAGCCCCCCCCACTGGTAGAGCAGACCTGACAGCAGCGTGCCGATGAATCGGCCCAGCGCATTGGCCGCGTAATAAAAGCCAACGTCTTCTGCGGCCTTCTCGGACCCTGCATAGGCCAGGACCAGATAGGAGTGGACCGACGAGTTGACGGCAAACGCCACGCCGAACACCGCCAGGCCCGCCACCACGATCCACTCCAGGGGATCGACCTGCCACCAGGCCAGCGCGGCCAGTGCGATGGGCACCACGGCCAGTGCGCCCGACCACCAGCGTGCTGCGGGCACTTCAGTGCTCAGCCCATCGGGGCTGCGCCGAACCAGCCCCGGGGCCAGCGCCTGGACCACGCCATAGCCGATGGTCCACAGCGCCAGAAAGGCACCCACCATCGCAAAGCTCCAGCCCGCCGAATACAGAAAGACCGGTACGCCCACCACGAACCAGACATCGCGCGCACCGAAGAGCAGCACGCGTGCCGCGGCCAGGAGATTGATGCCCGTGTTGCGTGCAAAGAGTTCGCGAGCAGACGATGACGCGCGGCTCTTGCCCATCAAGGGCGGCACACAGACGAGTACTGCCACAAGGACCAGCGCGAGCGCTGCAGCCAGCGCCCACAGGGCCTGCTGAAAGCCCAGCGCCTGGAGCAGAACACCGCCCAGAAAGAAGCCGACGCCCTTCATGGCGTTCTTGCTGCCGGTAAAGAACGCGACCCACTTGAACAGGCGCCCGGAGGCACTGCCCGCGGTGAGCTTGATGGCGGATTTGCTCGCGGTCTTGGTCAGGTCCTTGGCCACGCCGCACACCCCTTGCGCCACCATCACCCAGGCCACCGCAGCCATTGCACTCCAGGTGGGCGAAAGCGCCGACAGCAGCAAAAAGCCCAGGATCTGGGTTGCAAGCCCGACCACCAGCATGCGCGCAATGCCATAGCGGGTGGCCAGCCAGCCCCCCACCAGGTTCGCCACCACGCCCATGGCTTCGTAGAGCAGAAACAGGAAGGCCAGCGTGAAAGGGGAGTAGCCCAGGCTGTAGAAGTGCAACAGCACCAGCATGCGCAGCGCACCGTCGGTCAGGGTGAAACCCCAGTACGCGCTCGTGACGATCGCGTAGTTGCGGGTGCCTGAACCGACCAGGGCGGTTGTCGAAGGGATCGTCATCGATTCACCTGACCGGCCTCAGAGCCCCTGCGACTGCAGATGACAGGCCAGATCCACCATGCGGCAGGCATAGCCCATCTCGTTGTCGTACCAGGCATAGACCTTGAGCAGCGTGCCATCGGTGACCAGCGTGGACGGGCCATCAACGATCGCGCTGCGGGTGTCGCGGGCATAGTCTGCGCTGACCAGCGGGCGGTCTTCAAAGCCCAGGATGCCGGCGAGAGAACCGCCCGCAGCCTCACGAAACAGGTCGTTGACCGCCTCGGCTGTAGTGGACTGACGCAGCTCGAAAACGCAGTCGGTGAGCGATGCATTGAGCACCGGTGCCCGAACCGCGTGACCGTTGAGCTTGCCCTTGAGTTCGGGATAGATGAGGGCGATGGCCGTGGCGCTGCCCGTGGTGGTCGGGGCGAGGCTGAGCAGAGCACTGCGGGCGCGTCGGAGATCCTTGTGAGGCGCATCGACCACGCGGTTGGTATTGGTCGGATCATGAATCGTCGTGATCTGGCCGTGGCGGATACCGAGTGCCTCGTGAACCACCTTGACGACCGGGGCCAGGCAGTTCGTGGTGCATGAGGCTGCGGTCACGATGCGATGCCGGCTCGGCTCGTACTGGTGCTCATTGACGCCGATCACGACATTCAGGACATCGCCCACCTTGACCGGCGCGGCTACGATGACCCGGCGGGCGCCCTGATCCAGATGACCTTGCAGGGTGTCTGGGGTCAGGAACTTGCCGGTGCATTCGAGCACCACATCCACACCCAGGTCACCCCAGGGAATGGCGCCTGGTTTGTCGTGGCCCGAAAACGAGAGCTGATGGCGACCAATCGTGAGGCTCTCGGTCCCATCAACACCGATGCGTTCACGCCATCGGCCCTGAACGCTGTCGAATTCAATCAGGTGGGCCGTGGCGGCCACGCCACCCTGCAGTTCATTGAGGTGAACCACCTCAAGCCGGTTATGGGCGCGGGGGTCGTCAGACGGGCGCTCGGCTGCACCCAATGCGGCACGCAGGGCGAGTCGCCCGATGCGGCCCATGCCGTTGATTCCGATTCTCATGATCCGGATTGCTCTGCAAAATAACTCCACAGGGTAGCTGGGGATGATGACGATTGCGTGACGGCATCAAGCTGACGCCCGCCAGGCCTTGCGTATTTCCACCACCAGCAACATGCCGAGCGCCGGCAGGGCGCACAGGCCCCACTGCAGGCCATTGAGCGGCACGGTATGAAACACGCCTTGCAGTCCGGGGGACTGGACGATGGCGGCATGAAGCGCAAGGCTCAACCCGACAGTCAACAGCAGCGCAGGGTTGCCCCAGGGCGCCATGCGCCAGATCGCCTGACGCTCGGAGCGCAGGGCCATCACGACCAGCAGCTGCGCCAGCGTGATCGCCGTGAAGACCATGGTGCCTGCCTGCGCCGCGTGATGTTCGGTTGCCCAGGCCTGCAGGGCCAGTACGCCCACGCCGCCGCTCGCTCCAAACAACAGCACCTGTCGCCAGAAGGCAGGGCCCAGAACCGGATCACTGGCATGGCTCGTCTCATGCCGCATGAGATCGGCGCTGCCACGCTCACTGGCCAGGGCCAGTCCGGGCAGACCGTCGGTGACCAGATTGATCCACAGGATCTGAACGGGCCACAGCAGCACGGGCAGGCCCACCAGCGGCGCCAGGCCGATGGCGATGAGTTCGGTGGCATTGCCGCTGAGCACGAAGGTGAGAAACCGATGCAGGTTGGCCTGAATGCGGCGACCTTCCCGGATGGCAAGCACGATGGTGGCGAAATGATCGTCCAGCAGCACGAGCGCCGAGGCCTGGCGGGCCACATCGGTACCGGAGCGGCCCATGGCCACCCCGATATCGGCGCGTTGCAGCGCAGGCGCATCGTTGACACCATCACCGGTCATGGCCACGCGTGCGCCGCCGGCCTGCAGCGCCTGCACGAGCCGCAGTTTGTGTTCCGGACTGACCCGGGCAAACACCCGTACGGTATCGAGCGCCTCCTGCAGCTCCTCGTCGTCCAGCGCGTCGAGCTGCAGGCCGGTCAGTACCGGCGCATCGGGCTTGCTCATGCCAAGTGCCACAGCAACGGCCTGCGCGGTCGCAGGATGATCCCCCGTGATCATGATGGGCGTGATGCCTGCTGCCAGGCATTCGGCAATGGCCTCGCGGGCCCCCGGCCGGGGCGGATCCATCAGGCCGACCAGTCCGATCAGGCCGAGGGCCTCTTCCTCGATGGCGACCGTATCGCGCAGACGCTGGGCGACCGCGAGGACCCGCAGGCCCCGGCGGGCCATGGCTTCGGCGTGCTCCAGGGCCTGCGTCGGGTCCATCCCCTGAGCGCCAAGGACCTGGGTACACAGCGGAATGATGCTCTCGGGCGCCCCCTTGGTGATTTGCAACCACGAGCTGACCGGTTGCAAACCGGGCCCGCGCTCGGCATGCAGGGTACTCATGCGCTTGCGTTGGGAATCGAAGACCCGTTCGTCCACCCGCGGCCAGCGTCTGATCAGTTCATCCTGATCCAGACCCGCCTCGAGCGCCGCCTTCAGAAGCGCGATTTCGGTGGGATCAGCAGGGGGCTGCGCCGGGTGAACCCCGACCGTTTCACACGATGGATCAGGCGCAGGCGATGCCGGAATCTCGCGCTCGAGGTCAGACGACCGTGCATCGTTGTTCAGCAAGACGGCCTGCCAGAGCACTTGAGGCGAGCCCGCGCACCAGTAATCGTTCACAGCCATCTGATTGGCAGTCAGGGTGCCGGTCTTGTCGGTGCAGATCACATCAACCGCACCCAGCACCTCCATCGCCGACAGCCTTCGCACCAGTGCCTGGGCCTGCGCCATGCGATGCGCGCCGAGGCTCAGCAGGACGGTCATTGCGGCCGGCAAGGCCTCGGGAATGGCGGCTACGGCCAGACTGACTGCCAGTGTCAACAAGGGCAGCAGTGGCTGTCCGCGCATCAGTCCGAGCACCACCAGCGCCAGGCACAGCAGCACCACGCCCACGGCGAGCTGACGGGCCAGGTGTGTCAGTCGCTGCTGCAATGGGGTGGCTGGGCGCTGCGTTTCGCCCAGCAGGCCGGCAATTCGACCCACTTCGGTCGACATCCCGGTGGCCACGACCAGTCCTGTGCCATGGCCTGTCAGGGCGAGCGTGCCCGCATGGCCAAGTGTGGTCCGGTCGGCCAGCGGAGTCTGCGCGGGCAGGGGCGGGGCACTGAGCTTCAGAATGGCTCCCGATTCACCGGTCAGCGCCGATTCATCGATCTGCAGGCCTTTGCACTCGATCCATCGGACATCAGCCGGCAGCTGTTGTCCGGCCTCGATTTGGATCAGATCACCCACCACCAGCTGGCGGGCGGGAAGGACGCAGACCTGGGCATCCCTCACGGCCCGGGCCATGGGCGCAGCCCGGGCTGCAAGCGCCGCCAGAGCCTGATCCGCGCGCCAGGCCTGAGCGATCGACACCGCCGCGTTGAGCAATACGATCAGGCCGATCGCCAGTGCATCCGGCCACTCGCCCAGTGTTGCCGACAATACGGCTGCGGCGAGCAGCAACAGGACACCCAGATCCCTGAGGGGGGCGGCGAGTCGCTCCCACAGGGCAGGCTGCACGGTTTCGCCAAGCGCATTGGGGCCGTCGCGGGCGAGTCTGCGCTCTGCCTCGGCCGGGCTCAACCCCCGAAGGGCGTCGCTGCCCAGTGCAGCCAGGCCATCAGCGATCGTGGCGGCATGCCAGGCCCCGCCTGTGGGGGCCGTGCGCGAAAGGGGGACGCGAGAGGGCTGCACAAAAGCCTGTGCGCAAAACTGCGCGGAAACAAAAACGCCGGGAGAACCCGGCGTGATTGTGCTGCCCTTCGGTGAGCCGTGCCTGTCAGGCGCCGGCGGTGATATTCGAAGCCTGCTTGCCTTTTGGGCCCTGCACCACGTCGAATTGCACCTTCTGGCCTTCCTTGAGGGATTTGAACCCATTCATCTGGATGGCACTGAAGTGCGCAAACAGATCTTCTCCGCCGTCATCCGGCGTAATGAACCCAAAGCCTTTTGCGTCGTTGAACCACTTGACTGTACCCGTCGCCATACCCTTGCCCGTCCCTGGATCGATATTGGTTTTATGAACGTTGCCTCGGCGGGTTTGGAAACCGTACCGCGACACTCGGCTATTTTTTGACGAAAGCGGGGCCGGCGTCAAGCGAGCGTGTCAGAACAGGGTGTGAAGGGCGTCGCTTGTGAAATGCGGTACAAGACCCCACAACTTCCAAGCCTCAACGCCTTGCGGAGGGATCACTTGTCGCTAGAATGAGACTCACATGGCCACACAGAACACGCCCTCGCAGGTCCTTGAACGTCAGGAGGCCAAGCTCAAGCCTCCGCCGATGTTTCAGGTGATGCTCCTCAATGATGACTACACCCCCATGGAGTTCGTTGTTGAGGTGCTGCAGAAATTCTTCGGAATGGGTCGCGAAAAGGCGACTCAGGTGATGTTGAAGGTGCACCGTGAAGGGCGGGGAGTATGTGGCGTCTACCCGCGCGATGTCGCTGCAAGCAAAGTCGAGCAAGTCACCGAGTATTCACGTCAGCACCAGCATCCGCTGCAGTGCGTGATGGAGGAAACATGATCGCGCAAGAACTGGAAGTCAGCCTGCACATGGCCTTTGTCGAGGCCCGGCAGCAACGTCATGAATTCATCACGGTCGAGCATCTGTTGCTCGCCCTGCTCGACAATCCCTCGGCAGCCGAGGTGTTGCGGGCCTGCGCAGCCAACATGGACGACCTGCGCAAGAATCTGGGCAATTTCATCCGCGAGAACACGCCGGTGGTGCCCGGAACCGATGAGATCGACACGCAGCCCACGCTCGGGTTCCAGCGCGTCATCCAGCGCGCGATCATGCATGTGCAGTCCACCTCCAACGGCAAGAAGGAGGTCACCGGTGCCAATGTGCTGGTGGCCATCTTCGGCGAGAAGGATTCGCACGCGGTCTATTACCTGCACCAGCAGGGCATCACCCGGCTCGATGTCGTGAATTTCATTTCCCACGGCATCACCAAGACGCCTCAGCCCAAGGAGCCCCCCAAGGAGGAGGCGGCCGAGGCCACTGAAGAGCAGCAGCAGGGCCAGCAAGGCGCGCTCGAGCAGTTCACCACCAACCTCAATGCGTCGGCCCGCGAAGGCCGTATCGATCCACTCATCGGCCGCGAAGCCGAAGTCGAGCGGGTCATTCAGGTGCTCTGCCGTCGGCGCAAGAACAATCCCTTGCTCGTGGGCGAGGCCGGCGTGGGCAAGACAGCCATTGCCGAGGGCCTGGCGTGGCGCGTCACGCAGGGTGATGTGCCCGAGGTGCTCGGCGAGGCCACGGTCTATTCGCTCGACATGGGTGCACTGCTGGCCGGCACCAAATACCGCGGCGACTTCGAGCAACGCCTGAAAGCCGTGCTCAAGCAGCTCAAGGCCAATCCCAATGCCGTGCTGTTCATCGACGAGATCCACACCCTGATCGGCGCAGGCTCGGCGTCGGGCGGAACGCTCGATGCGTCCAACCTGCTCAAGCCCGCGCTGTCATCCGGCCAGCTCAAGTGCATCGGTGCCACCACCTTCAACGAATACCGGGGCATCTTCGAAAAAGACCATGCCCTGTCGCGGCGCTTTCAGAAGATCGACGTCAACGAACCGACGGTGGAGCAGACCGTGCAGATTCTGCGCGGCCTGAAGTCGCGCTTTGAAGAGCATCACGGCATCAAGTACTCCTCGTCGGCCCTTACGGCGGCTGCCGAACTCTCGGCCAAGTTCATCAACGATCGACATCTGCCCGACAAGGCCATCGATGTCATCGACGAAGCGGGTGCGGCCCAGCGCATCCTGCCCAAGTCCAAGCAAAAGAAAGTGGTCGGCAAGGGCGAGATCGAAGACATCGTTTCCAAGATCGCCCGGATCCCGCCAGCCTCGGTCTCGTCCGATGACCGCAGCAAGCTGCAAAACCTCGAGCGCGATCTGCGCAATGTGGTGTTTGGCCAGGACAAGGCGATCGAGGCCCTGGCGGGTGCCATCAAGATGGCTCGCTCGGGCTTGGGCAAGCCCGAAAAGCCGATTGGATCCTTCCTCTTCTCAGGCCCCACGGGTGTGGGCAAGACCGAGGTTGCCAAGCAGCTGGCTTTCCTCATGGGTATCGAGCTGATCCGCTTCGACATGTCGGAGTACATGGAGCGGCATGCGGTGTCGCGTCTGATCGGCGCGCCTCCGGGTTATGTCGGCTTTGATCAGGGCGGCCTGCTCACCGAGGCCATCACCAAGAAGCCGCATGCAGTGCTGTTGCTCGACGAAATCGAGAAAGCCCATCCCGACATCTTCAACATCCTGTTGCAGGTCATGGATCACGGCACGCTCACCGACAACAACGGACGCAAGGCCGATTTCCGCAACGTGATCATCATCATGACCACCAATGCGGGCGCTGCGGATCTGCAAAAGCGCTCCATCGGCTTTTCCGACAACAAGCAGGCGGGCGACGAAATGCAGGAGATCAAGCGCCTGTTCACGCCCGAGTTCCGCAACCGCCTTGACTCCATCATCTCGTTTGGTGCGCTCAACGAAGACATCATCCTGCGGGTGGTCGACAAGTTCCTCATGGCCCTCGAGGAGCAGTTGCATGAGAAGAAAGTCGACGCGCTCTTTACCGATGCGCTGCGCAAGCACCTGGCAGCCAAGGGCTTTGACCCCTTGATGGGTGCAAGACCCATGCAGCGACTGATCCAGGACACCATTCGCAAGGCGCTGGCCGACGAGTTGCTGTTCGGCAAGCTCACCCAGGGCGGCAAGGTCACGGTGGACATCAATGCGGCCGGCGAGGTGCTGCTCTCATTTGCCGAGTCGGGTCCGCAGCCCAAGGCCTCCAGCGAGGGTGAAGAGCCCGTCGAGGTCGTGCCCGCCTGAGTGGTGTCCGCCAGAGCTTTGTCAGCCACAGCGCCGTCCAACTGCGCTCTGGCCGACTGAGCTGCGTCCAACTGGGCGCCGTCCAACTGCGCTCTGGCCGCCTGAGTTTCCTTCGCCCGAGCTCAGACCGTCGGGCGGTCGGCGCCGCCCATCGGCAGGCTCTGGCCTGCCGTCCGCTCCCTGTTTTGCACCGTTCGAGCCGCCGTCATGATGGTCCGATCGGTCATCAGGAGTTTTGGTCATGACGGTTCTGGAATCCTCCCAGGTGGTGTGGTTGCTGCGCGAACTCGAGCTTGCGGGCCTGGTGGCCATGCGCCGGGCGGCACCCTACCTGTCACAGAAGCTCTGGCTGATCCAGCAGTTACCCACCGCGCGGGTGTCCACCGATGCGGCATTTCAGTTGCGTCTTGCTCGACACCTGGGGTTGCGTGGCAAGTTGCGTCAGTGCGAGCCCGCCCTGTTCGAACTGATCGATCGGTTCAGGCAGCAACCGCCTCAGGCATTCGAAACCGTGTTGCAGGCGGTCAGTGCGCTGACCGGGCAGGTCGAGAAATCGGTCGCCTCCGAAATACTCGCCCTCTTCAGTCCCGATGCTCCGGTCATCGATCGCGAGTTGCGCGAGCTGCTGCCTCGCTACGGGTTCGCGACGCTGGCTGAGGCGCCATCACTGCAGCAGTGTCTGCAGTGGCATGAATCGCTCTGTGGGCTGTTTGACCAGATTCTTGCGTCGCCCGCCTGGCCTCGGGTTCGGGCACGCCTGCAACAACATCTGGATGCGCCGGTCCGGGGTCAGATCAGCGATGCGCGGATGCTCAATGCCGCGCTCACGCATGCCCGAAGAACCATCGCGCTCATCCCCGTTCCCCGGATGCCGGCTCAAGCCAGTGCAAGCGGCAGTGCAAGCGGCGGTTCAAGCGCGCCGTCGGCTGCTGCCGGCACCGAAGCGGCGGGCAAGGTCACCCCTTCAGCACGTGAGGGGCGCCTGCTTCACGTGTGTCGCTGAGCGGTTCAGCCCTGAACCTTGTCCAGAATGAGGTACTCCATCAGGGCTTTCTGGACATGCAGCCGGTTCTCGGCCTCATCCCAGACGACCGACTGCGGCCCGTCGATCACCTCGGCTGCAACCTCCTCGCCCCGATGTGCGGGCAGGCAGTGCATGAAGACCGCATCGGGTGCGGCCTGGGCCATCATCTCGGCGTCGACCTGCCAGTCTGCGAAGGCTGCCAGACGATCGCCACTTTCTGCTTCAAAGCCCATGCTGGTCCACACGTCGGTGGTCACCAGATCGGCCCCGGCACAGGCCTGCAGCGGATCCTCGAAGGTCTCCAGGTGTTGTGCGTCAGAGGCGCGTATGCGTGATGGATCGATTCGGTAGCCCGGGGGCGTCGACACCCGGATCCTGAAGCCGAGCAGTCCGGCAGCCTGAATCCAGGTGTAGGCCATGTTGTTGGCATCACCCACCCAGGCCACGGTCTTGCCGGCAATCGATCCGCGGTGCTCGATGTAGGTGTAGACATCGGCCAGCACCTGGCACGGGTGATATTCATTGGTCAATCCGTTGATCACCGGCACGCGCGAGTTCGCAGCAAATCGCTCGATGATGCTCTGCTCGAAGGTGCGGATCATCACCAGATCGCACATGCGTGAGATGACCTGCGCAGCGTCTTCGACAGGCTCGCCTCGGCCGAGCTGGGAGTCTCGCGTGTTCAGATAGACCGCGGCACCGCCCAGCTGATGCATGCCGGCCTCGAATGACAGACGCGTGCGGGTGGATTGTTTCTCAAAGATCATCACCAGCGTGCGATCCGCGAGCGGGTGATAGAGCTCGTAGTTCTTGTAGCGCTTCTTGATGAGGCGTGTGCGCTCGAACAGATAGGCGATCTCGTCGGCACCCAGATCGGTGAGCTGCAGGAAATGCTTCATGCAAGGACTCGCTTGATGATGGGCGCCAGAGTGGCCACGATCATCTGTGCCTGTTCGGCATTCAGGATCAGCGGCGGCAACAGGCGAACCACCGAATCTGCGGTCACATTCAGAACCAGCCCTTGCGCGAGCGCGAGACCCACCACCTCACCGCAGGGGCGATCAAGCTCGATGCCGATCATCAGTCCTGCACCACGCACTTCAACCACGCCGGATTGTCCGGCCAGTTCGCGGCGCAGGCCATCCATGATCAGATGTCCCATGTTGGCCGCGTTGTCGAGCAGTCCTTCTTCCCTCATGACCGCCAGAGTGGTCAGGCCGGCGCGCATGGCCAGCGGATTGCCACCGAACGTGGTGCCGTGATTGCCGGGTTTGAAGGTGTTGGCCGCCTCGCCGTGGGCGACCACCGCACCGACCGGAATGCCTGAGGCCAGCCCCTTGGCCAGCGGCATGACATCAGGCAGGACCCCGGCCCACTGATGCGCAAACCACTTGCCCGTGCGGCCGGTGCCGCACTGCACTTCGTCGATCATGAGCAGCCAGCCCTTGCGGTCGCAGAGTTCGCGGGCCTGACGCAGGTATTCGGCACGTGCGGGCTGAATGCCGCCTTCGCCCTGAATGGCCTCCAGAAACACCGCCGTCACATTGGGGCGTGTTGCCGCCACCTGCTCGAGTGCCGCGATGTCGTTGAGCGGCACCCGCACAAACCCCTGCACCAGCGGCTCGAATCCCTTGTGCACCTTGGCGTTGCCGGTGGCCGAGAGGGTCGCCAGCGACCGGCCATGGAAGGCCTTTTCGTAGACCACGATCTCGGGTTCGTGAATGCCGCGATTGTGTCCGTAAAGGCGGGCGATCTTGATGGCCGCCTCGTTCGCCTCCAGCCCGGAATTGCAGAAGAACACATTGGTCATGCCCGACAGGTCGACCAGCTCCTGGGCGAGTTGCTCACGCAGCGGGATCTCGAACAGATTGCTGCAATGGATGATCTTCGAGGCCTGATCACAGATCGCCGAAACCAGACGGGGATGGTTGTGACCCAGCGTATTGACTGCGATTCCGGAAAGACAGTCGAGATAGCGTCGGCCCTCGAAGTCATACAGCCAGGCGCCCTGTCCGCGCTCGAACGCGACGGGCTGAGCGGCGTAGGTGGGCATGACGGGGTTGACGGTGGACATGGCTTGGCTCTCCGCAGAATCGATCCGCTCTGGACAAGTGCGCGAGTCTAGGGGATTTCAAGGACAGTAGCGAGACAGGCCCGCGCGACCGATCGCTATAATCGGATCGGCCCCGGGCTGTTGCCCCTGTGAGAACTCCGTCCGCATGGCGTCCGACGCCTTCGATCCCCACGCAGCGCTGATTCCGGCCTCCCAGGTTCAGGGCGTGCCCGATGAGCCCTTCCTGATTGTGGGGATCACCACCGATCAGAGAACCTTCCGTCCGAGCGACTGGGCTGATCGGCTGGCCGGTGTCATGTCGAGCTTTCAGCCCGCGGGTCAACGAGGCGATCACCGCCTGCAGGTCTCCCCCTATGCCGTCCCCGCACGTCATGCAGGCATCAGCAGCGTGCGTGTCGACCCCGCGATTGGCCGGATCGAACCGATGGCGCTGAGCTTTCTGCTGAGTTTTGCGCGCGACAATGATCTGATGCTGGTTTTGACCTCGGGCGATAGTTGAACTAATCTTTCCAAATCGTTGTACGGGAAGATCTTTTTTGTCGGATTCCATCGCACTGAACGCCTCGAGTGCCCAGCGGCCTCATTTCCGCGTGGCCTCGTTCGGCCTGCCGAATGCGCTGCAGCGGGTCGCCCAGATCGTTTTTGCTCATGCGCGGCACAATCCGTTCAGCTATGAGGTCGTTGAGGACTCCAGGCTCGAGACCTGTGAAGTTGCCCTGATCGACATGACCGTCCGAGGCAACGAGCGATTGCTTCGGGTATTGCGCAAGCGCCAGGGCAGTCATGTCGTGCTGACGGTCGGGCGCAGGGGCGCGGCCAGCCGGGTCGCCGACGATGTACTGATTGCCCAGTTCGCCACCCAGTTGCTGGGCGTGCTCAATGCTGCGGTCGCGGGGCAGATCGCCCGTCCTGCCGCCGACCTTCGTCTGTTTGCACGCCCGGCGGTGATCGATGCGCGTCTGCTCTGGGGCAGGGCGCCCCGAGCCCTCGTCGTGGATGCTTCAACGGCTGCGCGCCTGCAACTCATGACTCGGCTCACCGCCGCTGGCTGGGAGGTGCAGGGTGCAGCGAGCCTGGGTCAGGCGATGGCCTGGCTCAGGAACTGGCCGGTGGAGATGGTGGTGAGCGACTGGGCATTGGCCGATGGCGAGGCAACACGCCTGTGGCGACAACCAGGGCGCGCGCAAACCACAGCGGAGTCACCGAGCGGCGAGCAATCCCACAGTGACCAACTCCACGGTGAGCAACCGCAAGGCGGGCAAGCGCCCTTCTGGATCCTGCTCACGCGCCAGCCGAGCTGGTGGCAGCTGCTGCGGGCGCGTTGGGCGGGTTGTGCCGCGGTTCTGGATAAACCCGCCACCCCGCAGACGGTGCTTGGGGTGGTGGATCGTCTGCTGCGCGAACGACTTACTTGACGCGGCTGCGGTACTCGCCCGTGCGGGTATCGATCTCGATCTTGTCACCGATATCGACGAAGGCGGGAACCGGAATCTCGAATCCCGTGGGCTTGATGCGAGCGGGCTTCATGACCTTGCCCGAGGTATCGCCCTTGACGGCGGGCTCGGTGTACTCGACCTCACGCACCACGCTGGTCGGCATTTCGACCGAGATGGCACGACCGTCGTAGAAGACCACATCGCAGGGCATGCCGTCATCGATGTAGTTGACCGCGTCGCCCATGCTCTCGGCTTCGACTTCGTACTGGTTGTACTCCGTGTCCATGAACACATACATGGGTTCGGCAAAGTACGAGTAGGTGCATTCCTTGCGGTCCAGAACGAGCACATCGAACTTCTCGTCGGCCTTGTAGACCGACTCGGTGTTCGAACCATTGAGCAGGTTCTTGAGCTTCATCTTGACCACGGCAGCATTGCGGCCCGATTTGTTGTACTCGGCCTTCTGCACGACCAGCGGCTCTCCGCCAACCATGACGACGTTGCCGGGGCGAAGTTCCTGGGCGATTTTCATGATGATGAGTGACCCGTAAAAGGAAAACCCAACATTATAGCCGGGACTCAATGAAGGCCAGCAGACGGTCCGCAAGTGAAGGCAGGCTTGCCTCCCGCTCGCACAGGCTGACACTGAGGGCTTGCCATCGCGCACCGTGAGCGAGTGCGCGCTGCAGGGCGGGTCCTGCGGGTGGCGCGTCAGGGTCTGAGTTCCAGGCCATCCAGGCCTGTCTGATGGCCGCGGCGGGCTCGTCCAGCCGATCGTCCGGCGGGTTCTGAACCGGACCTGTGCCTGCCGCATCGAGCAGGTGATCGAGCCAGGCCGCCACCTTGGGCAGGTGAGCGGCTTCGGCCTGTGGATAGGCCTGCCAGATCATGGGGCGAGCGGCCCAGAGTGCCCGGATCAGGGAGTCCTCGCCCCGCACCAGATTCAGATCGCAACTCCAGAGCAGTCGATCGTAATCATCCTGGGGCAGAAAGGGGATGCGCTTGATGGTCAGCCTGCCCTGCGAGCCGTTGGCCTTCTGTTCGCTCACCTTCAGCTCGCTCACTTTCAGGTCGCTCACATTCAGCTCGCTCAAGATCCCCTGCGGAACCAGAACCGTCCAGGGCGTAGCCGAGTGCGCCAGTCCCTCCAGCAGGCTTGTCCAGGGGGCATCCGGGTAGGCAAAGAGCGATGCGACCCGCTGGCCGGGTTGCACGGCCAGGCCGAGTCTGGCCAGAAACTCGCTGCGTGCCCAGGGATCCCTCTGGAACGCCTCGCGCTCGATGAGTAGATTCTGTTCGCGCAGCACGCCGCCGGTCTGGGGTCCGAGCCCTGGAAAAAAGAAGTGTTCGATCAGGCCATCGGATTTGGGCGAGGGCAGGCCATGGCTGCCTTGCGTCCAGGCCTCGGTGCTGAAGTACTCGAGGTTGATCCAGACGGGGCGGCGCTGGCGCATGGCGCTGCGATACGCGGGCGGCAATTCGCATCCGAACCCTGCGATGACCCGATCCGCGACGTCGGCTCGACGGGTGCTCGACAGCGCGGGAGCGTTGCTGTGCCAGGCTTCGATGCGCACGCCCTGCTGGGTGCGCCCCGGTCGCGCACCGGGTACCAGACGGGCGAGTACATCGGGTTGGTCAATCCACAACCGGACGGTCTGGCCATGGTCCTGCGCCAGCTGGCGGGCCAGACGCCAGCACACGGCGGCGTCGCCCAGGTTGTCGATGACCCTGCAAAAGAGGTCCCAGCGCAGGCTGGCCGGCGAAGGCCGGTTTGCTGCTGGGCTCACGAGCCCAACCTCATCGGGTCACACCTCATCGGGTCACACCTCATCGGGTCACACCTCATCGGGTCGGGCGTTCGTCGCGCCCGCCCAATTGCCCTTGCTTGCGAAACTCCAAGGCAAGAGGGTTGTCGCCCCAGCGCAGGCTGCCCACGATCTGCCAGTCCGATCTGGCCTCATCGCTGCGGGCCTCGCTGCTTCCTGCAATGCGCTCGCCCAGCCCACGTCGAAAGGCGCGCCCCAGATCGGAGCCCGATACATCCAGCGTCAGTGGCAACTCTCGCGAGCCTTGCGCGGGCAGGACAAACGAGGGTTCATCCACCCGACCGCTGCCAATCCGTTGCCCAAACAGGCGAATCTCGAACTGCACCTGCGACAGGGGCAGTTCAACCGCATTGGGGTTGCTGGCGATCAGGTTCAGGGCGATGCGGGCATCTCCACGGTGCAGACCCTCGATGCGCAGGCCATTCACCTGAAGATCAGGAGCCTTCAGGTTCCTGGGAGGAATCAGCCGCTGGCAACCGCCGATCAGTCCGAGGCTGATCAACCCGATCGCCACCCGACCCCGCAGTGCGCGGCTTTGGGTGGGCTGCGATGCTTGGCCAGGCAAGAGTCTGCTGCGGGGATTCATCGTTCGATGAGGGTGACTCGGCCCGGCGCGCAAGAACACTGGGCGGTCGGGCGATCAGGCGGGATGCGCAGCCCTGCGATCAAAGTTTTGCCAGCCGCTCCAGCGCGAGCTTGAGGGTCTCATCGCGCTTGGCAAAGCAAAAGCGCACCAGGCCCTGCTCGCGCGGCTGGTCATAGAAGGCTGACAACGGAATTGCAGCCACACCCATTTCGGTGGTGAGCCACTTGGCGAATTCCGCTTCGGGCAAGTCCGACAGGGCGCTGTAATCGACCACCTGAAAATAGGTGCCTTCACAGGGCAGAAGACGGAATCGCGTGGCGGCGAGTCCTGTCCGAAAGAGGTCACGCTTGTGCTGGTAGAAGGCGGGCAGATCGAGATAGGGCGCTGGGTCGTTCATGAAGGCCGCCAGGCCATGCTGCACCGGTGTGTTGACCGTGAAAACGTTGAACTGGTGCACCTTTCGAAACTCGGCAGACATTGCAGCCGGTGCGGCGCAATACGCAATCTTCCAGCCCGTCACATGGTAGGTCTTGCCAAACGAGGAGATCACGAAGCTGCGATCGGCCAGTTCGGGCACTCGGCAGACCGACTGATGCGGCAGGCCATCGAACACCATGTGTTCATAGACCTCATCCGAGATGACGAACAGATCATGGGCTCGCGCCAGATCAGACAACTGTCTCAGATCGGCCAGCCCCAGTGTGGTTCCACTGGGGTTGTGCGGTGAGTTGATGAGGATGGCGCGCGTGCGCGAGGTGACAGCCGCCTGAACGGCCGACCAGTCGATGCGAAAGTCGGCGGTGAGCGATACCGTGACGGGCGTGCCACCGGCCAGCAGGATGTTCGGGATGTAGCTGTCGTAGGCCGGTTCGAGCACGATGACTTCATCGCCCTCGCGCACCACAGCCAGAATGGCCGTCAGGATTGCCTGAGTGGCACCGGCCGTGATGGTGATCTCGGTATCGGCGTTGTAGCTGCGGCCATACAAGGCTTCGATCTTGCGCGCAATCGCCTGACGCAGGGCAGGCAACCCGGTCATGGGCGGGTACTGGTTGTGACCGGCCCGCATGGCATCGGCAACCGCATCGACCAGCCGCGGATCGCAGTCGAAGTCGGGAAAGCCTTGTCCCAGATTGACTGCACCGCGCTCGGCCGCAAGCGCCGACATCACTGTGAAGATGGTGGTGCCCACGCGGGGCAACTTGGAGATCATGGCGGGCGTGGCCGCACGCGATGGGTTTGCTGAGGCGGCAGGCGCGAGGGCCGCATTCGGAGTGGAGGCGTTCATGCCTGGATTATAGGCAGAGGGATGCCTCGGTCAGCCAGACTGGGGTTGCGTCTTGCTGAACGGTCTTGAGGGGGCCCCGAGCGTCAGCAGGAAGGCCTCCGGAGTGAGGACCTGCACCCCGAAGCGGCGCCGGGCGTGGCGCGCCAGCCGCAGGAGCGCCTTGTCTCTGGAGAGCAGGGCATCGGCGGCATGCGCCACGGCCAGGTCGATGAAGCACTGGTCATCCGGGTCACTGCAGGGCAGCCGGCAATCGGGCGCGTCGATCACCCGTCTGACCCGCGCGCGCTGAACGCTCACGCACTGCGCAATCCGCTCGGCACTCAGAGCGAATTGAGGCCGGCCGATGACGCGCTCGAATTCGGTCAGCATGGCCTGGGTGGCAAGAATGATCGGCTCCTGGCCACCCGACAGCCACTCGCGCAGGGGCGCGTGCTGCGGCCCGTCGAAGACCAGCCAGTCGAGCCATACATGGGTATCGAGCACCAGTTGCATGAGGCACGTATACCATTGTGGCCATGCTGATCGTGCTCTCTCCTGCCAAGACCCTGGACTTCGAGTCGCCAGTGCTCGAGGTGCCGACCCAGAAACCGGAATTCGCCACCGATGCCCAGGCGCTGGTGCGTCGCATGCGGGCCTTTGATGTCGGTGGCGTCGCGCGTCTGATGGATCTGAGCGAGTCGCTCGCCAGCCTGAATGTGCAGCGCTACAAGGACTATCGCCCAACCCCGAAGCCCGGGCAGGCGCGAGCCGCTGTATTGGCCTTTGATGGCGATGTCTACGATGGCCTCAAGGCACGAGAACTCGACGCGGACGGGCTCGCCTTTGCCGAATCCCACCTGCGCATTCTTTCCGGCCTGTATGGCGTGCTGCGTCCTCTGGATGCGATGCAGCCGTATCGGCTCGAGATGGGCACCCGACTCGATACCGAGCGCGGACGCGATCTCTATGCCTGGTGGGGCGACAAGCCCGCACGGGCCTTGCGCAAGGCCATGAAGCAGGTCAATGCCCAGGCGCTCGTCAACCTGGCCTCGCAGGAATACTTTGGTGCCGTTGATGTGCGAGCTCTGGGTGCGCGGGTGGTGACGCCGTTGTTTCAGGAGCGCAGGGCCAAGGGCTGGCAGATGGTGAGCTTTTCGGCCAAACGCGCCCGCGGGCTCATGACCCGCTACGCGATTGATCGACGCATCACCGATCCCGAGGCGCTCAAGGCCTTCAACCTCGAAGGCTATGCCTTTGATCCCGAGGCCTCAGACGATCAGACCTGGATGTTCCGCCGCGAGCAACCCTGATGGGTCTGAGGTGCCCAGTCGCAAGGGCGCTTTGACCGACCGGCTATTGCGGCGTCAGTGACTGACCTTCACCAACGATGAGGGGTTCCGGCTCGAGCATCACGCCAAACCGACCCATCACGCTGGCCTGAATCTGCCGGGCCAGACTGACGATGTCGTGGCCGCTGGCCTGCCCGTGATTGACGAGCACCAGGGCATGGGCTGCATGAACGCCGGCTTGCCCATGGCGCACGCCTTTCCAGCCGCACTGATCGATCAGCCAGGCGGCCGCGAGCTTGAACGCCCCAGGGCGGCTGTCTGCGCCACCCTCAACCCGCCACTGCGGCATCGAGGGATGAGCCTCTCGCAGGGCTTGAGCCTGCGCGGCATTCACGATGGGATTCTTGAAAAAGCTGCCGGCATTGCCAAGCACTCGAGGGTCGGGCAACTTGCTGCGCCGGATGGCGCTGACCGCACGGGCAACGTCGCCTGCTCGCGGATTGGCAATATCGGCCTCGGCAAGCCAGTGCCGCACATCGCCATAGTCCAGATGCAGGCGCGCCTGGGCTTCAGGCACAAGCCGCAACTGCACTGAGGTGATCAGCCAGTTGGCGCCAGCCGCCTGCTTGAACAGGCTGTCCCGATAGCCGAACGCGCACTCCGTGCGATCGAATCGACGGGTCTGTCCCGTGAGCAGATGGATCGCCTGAACCTGTTCCAGACAGGAGGCGAGCTCCACGCCATAGGCCCCGATGTTCTGGATCGGGGCAGCGCCCACTGTGCCCGGAATCAGCGCGAGATTCTCAAGGCCGGCCAGGCCCTGTTCGAGGCTCCAGCGCACCAGATCGTCCCAGGACTCACCGGCCGATGCCTCGATCAGCCCGGCTTCATCGAGGCGCCGGCGTCCTCGCAGCAGGACCTGCACGACGGGCTGGGCGAGGCGGCCCACCGGCAGCCAGTTGCTGCCGCCACCCAGGATCAGCGTCGAGGCCGGGTCGGCCGCAAGGGTGGGCAGCACATCGATCAATTGCGCCAGCCCGGGCGTCTCATGCAGCCGGATCAGATGGGCTGCGGTGGCGGGTACCCCGAAGGTATTGAGCGCCTGGAGCGGCGCTTCGTGGACCACCTCGAGGGTCATGTTGGCTGCGGCTGCAGGATTCAACTGGGCTGGTAGGCCAATCGCACGTAGATCGGCGCGAAGGCCTCGGCCTGGGTGATTTCGATCAGGGATTCCTTGGCGAGCTCGAGCAGGGCGATGAAGGTCACCACCACGACGGGCACGCCCTGTTGCGGATCGAACATCTCCTGAAACTCCGCAAAGCGTCGGTGCTGCAGCGTGCGCAGGACCTGGGTCATGAACTCACGTACCGAGAGTTCCTGGCGCATGATCCGATGGTGCTGCACCAGTCGGGCCCGACGCAGCACATCAGCCCAGGCACTGCGCAGATCCACCAGATCGACGTCCGGCAGGCGCGGCTCCAGGCTTTGCTCCAGCAGGACCTGGGCGCGCAGAAAATCGCGTCCGAGAAGAGGTACCTGATCGAGTTGCTGGGCGCCCAGCTTGATGCGCTCGTACTCGAGCAGCCGGCGGGCGAGTTCCGCCCGCGGATCAGCCACCTCTTCGTCGGTATCGGCTTTCTTGACCGGCAGCAGCAGACGCGACTTGATGTCGATCAGCAGCGCGGCCATCAGCAGGTATTCGGCGGCGAGTTCGAGGTTGTGGCGACGGATCTCCTCGACATAGACCAGATACTGCCGCGTGACCTCGGCCATCGGGATATCGAGGATGTTGAAGTTCTGCTTGCGAATCAGATAGAGCAGCAGGTCGAGCGGCCCCTCAAAACTCTCGAGCACCACCTCGAGGGCATCGGGCGGGATGTACAGATCGAGCGGGAGCTGGCTGAGTGGCTCCCCATGCACCCGGGCCAGAACGGTGTAGACCTCGGACGGATCAGGCCCGGACCCCTGGCCTGCGGTCTGCTCGATCGGTTCCGCGCCTGCGGGCGATTCAGTCATGCCGCAAGCCGTCAGGAGCCCGTCTGATAGGGATAGGGCTTTTGTGCGACCCGCGAGGCTTTCCAGCGCGCGGACTGCTCGGGCTCGGTCGGGTCCTTGTCCCAGAGCAGGGCGCGACCGTCGCGCTGCGAGCGCTCCAGATGCGGACGCTCGGTCTTCAGGGCATTCAGAAACTGCGTCACCTCGGACGTATAGAGCTCAGGCAGCTTGGACATGGCACTCAAACCAAAATTGGGGTCAGATGACAATTTAAAACTGGGGTCAGATGACAATTACTCAGCGGACCTTTGGCGCGCAGTTTACTCCGCCAGGGCGGGCTCGACCGGCGTTCCGGTGCGAGCGGCTGCCAGGGCTTCGTCGAGCCGACCGAACAGGGCATCGCGCCCCAGTTGATCCAGAAAACCCGAGCGCTGGATCAGTGAGAGTGGCTGACCGGTGAGTTCGGCAATCAGCAGCCGGCCCCCCTGGCGCTGCAGGTGCGTGTGGAGCTCCTGCAGGGCTTCCAGGGCACTGGTGTCGAGATTGATCACCTGATGCATGTCGAGCACCAGCACCTGAGGCACTTCGCGTCCGGGGGCACTCAGGACTTCCAGCCGATCCACCGAACCAAAGAACAGCGAGCCAAAGACCCGCCAGAGTTCGATTCGACCGCCGGCTGGGGTTTGAGCCTGATCGGCGCTGAGCGTGACGGGTTCGAGTCGGGTGAGGCGCGAGACCCGATGGATGAAAAAGAGCCCCGCCATCACCAGTCCGACCTCGACCGCGACCGTGATGTCGAAGATCACCGTGAGCACAAAGGTCGACAGCAGAATCAGTCGATAGCTCAGCGAGTACCGATGCAACTCGCCAAAGGCCTTCCAGTCGGCCATGCCCCAGGCCACGTACAGCAGGATGGCGGCAAGACTGGCCAGAGGAATGTTGCCCGCAACCGGGGCCAACACCATCAGGATGGCAAGCAGGGTCAGCGCATGAATGATTCCTGCGACCGGCGTGCGGGCACCCGCCCGCACATTGGTCACGGTCCGGGCGATTGTGCCGGTGGCTGCGATGCCGCCAAAGAGTGGCGCAGCCATGTTGGCAATGCCTTGCGCCATGAGTTCCTGGTTGGGGTCATGGCGATCCCCGGTCATGGTGTCGGCGACCCTCGCACACAGCAAAGACTCGATCGCCCCGAGCAGAGCAATCGACAGGGTTGGCGCGGCCAGCATCTGTGCGGTGCTCCAATCGAACTCCGGGAAGGCCAGAGCGGGCAGGCCCTGTGGGATACCGCCGAACCGGCTGCCAATGGTCTCGACCGAAAGACCCAGATGCACAGCAAGCGCGCCCAGCACCAATACGGCCACCGTGCCTGGCATGCGCGCCAGCACCTTGCGCCATTGAGCGTCATTGGGCAGATAGGACTTGGGCCAGAGCGTAACCAGCAAGAGAGAGGCCATGCCCAGCAGCACCGCTGGAAGATGCACGGTGCCTGCCGCTGCGGCAAGGGTCTGGATCTGCGAGAAAAAATTGGCGGGCATGCGTTCGATGCTCAGGCCCAGAAAATCACGCACCTGCTGAAAGGCGATGATGACCGCGATGCCGTTGGTAAAACCAATCACGATCGAGACGGGAATGAAGCGGATCAGTCGCCCCAGGCGCAGCGCGCCCATCGCAAAGAGCAATACACCGGCAAACATCGTGCTGAGCAGCAGGTTGGCCAGCCCGTAGCGCTCGACAATCGCGTAGAGCAGCACCACGAAGGCGCCCGCAGGCCCGCCAATCTGAACCCGTGAGCCGCCCAGTGCAGAAATGATGAGCCCGGCCACAATGGCCGTGAACAGCCCCGATTCCGGGCTCACGCCGCTGGCAATGCCAAACGCCATCGCAAGAGGCAGGGCCACCACGCCGACCGTGACTCCTGCGCCCACATCCGCCGCCAGATCTTCACGTCGGTAGTGACGCAGTGCATCGATCAGGCGGGGTCGGAACATGTCAGTGGACCTTGATCGATCGGTGAACGGTCATGGCTCAGCCTCCCTGACCTGATCAGCGGCGAATCATCGCTCAGCGAACCTTCATGCCGGGTTGTGCGCCTGCATGGGGGTCGAGCAGAAAAACACCGCCACCGTCTTCAGGGAACGAGGCGGCAAGCACCATGCCCTCCGACAGCCCGAACTTCATCTTGCGCGGCGCCAGGTTGGCCACCAGGACCGTGAGCTTTCCGACGAGTTGCTCGGGTGAGTACCAGGCCCGGATGCCTGAGAACACCGTGCGATGGCGGCCTTCGCCCGCATCGAGCGTGAGCTTGAGGAGTTTGTCCGAGCCCTCCACCAGAGCCGCATCGACGATCCGGGCAATGCGCAGGTCGACCTTGGCAAAGTCATCGATCGAGATGATGCCCTCGGGCAGGGGCGCCGCTGCCTTTGCGGGGGAGGCCTTCGTCTTGGCACTCGCGCTTGCCGCTTCCGCGGCCTTCGGCTTGATCGTTGCGCTAGAGGTCTCAGCAGCAGAACCGGAGGCCTGAGCACCTGCAGGCGTGACCTCACCCGCGCCCATGCCCGCCGCAGGAGGATCAAACAGTGCATCGAGCTGCCTGGCCTCGACCCGGGTCATGAGGTGCTGGTAGGCCCTGATCTGATGGCCCTCCGGCAGCAGATGTCCGAGGTCGACCCATCGGGCCGGTCCGGTATTGAGGAATTCACCCACCTGCTCCTGCAGGCGCGGCAACACCGGGGCAAGCAGCAGGACCAGTTCGCGAAATGCGCGCAGGGCGGTTGAACAGCAGGCATGAAGTTCGGTCGTCTGATCAGCCTTCTTGGCCAGATCCCAGGGCTTGGCGGCATCGATGTACTGATTGACCGCATCGGCGTACTGCATGATTTCGCGCATGGCCCGCGCGAAGTCTCGCTGGTCGTAGAGCGCAGCCACCGCATCGGCACCGGCCCAGGCCTGTGCGAAGCGTTCGTGCGCGGCCGTATCGGGGGCCGAGAGCCGCCCATCGAAGCGCTTGACCAGAAAGCCCGCACAGCGGCTGGCGATATTGACCAGTTTGCCCACCAGGTCGGCATTGACCCGGGCCATGAAGTCATCCGGGTTGAAATCGACATCCTCCACACGCGCATTGAGCTTGGCCGCGAGGTAATAGCGCAGCCACTGTGGATTCATGCCCACATCAAGGTAGCGCAGCGGGGAGATACCGGTGCCGCGCGACTTGCTCATCTTCTCGCCCGACACGGTGATGAAGCCATGCACATGGACCGCATCAGGCACCTTGTAGCCCGCGAAATGCAGCATGGCGGGCCAGAACAGGGTGTGGAAGTAGATGATGTCCTTGCCGATGAAGTGCACCTGCTCGATCGGCGCATCAGGCCGGGTGAAGGCGCTGAAGTCCATGCCCGTGCGCGCGCACAGGGCCTTGAGCGAGGCGAGGTAGCCCACGGGCGCATCGAGCCAGACATAGAAGTACTTGCCCGGCGCATCGGGAATGGGAATGCCGAAGTAAGGCTCGTCGCGAGAGATGTCCCAGTCGGCCAGGCCCGTGGATTCGCCTTTTTCGTTGGTGCCACTGCCTTCGAGCCATTCCCGGGCCTTGTTGGCCACCTCGGGTTGCAGCCGCCCCCCCAGGGCCCAATCTTTCAGGAAGGCCACGCAGCGCGGGTCGGACAGGCTGAAGAAAAAATGCTCCGAGCTGCGCATGACCGGCGTGGCGCCGCTCAGGCTGGAGTAGGGATTCTTCAGTTCGGTGGGTGAGTACACCGCGCCGCACTGCTCGCAGGAGTCGCCGTATTGGTCCTTGGCACCGCACTTGGGGCACTCGCCCTTGATGTAGCGATCGGGCAGAAACATGCCCTTCACCGGGTCGTAGAACTGCTCGATGGTCCGGGTGGCAATCAGCCCGGCCGCGCGAAGCCTGCGGTAGATGTCCTGGGAGAGCTCGACATTTTCGGGGGAGTCGGTGCTGTGCCAGTGATCGAACGAAATATGAAAGCCGTTCAGATAGGCCGGGCGCTCGGCGGCAATACGCGCCACCAGCTGCTGGGGCGTGATGCCTTCGCTTTCGGCCTTGAGCATGATCGGCGCGCCATGGGCATCGTCGGCACACACAAAATGCACCTCGTGACCCTGCAGGCGCTGAAAACGCACCCAGATATCGGCCTGGATGTACTCCATGATGTGGCCGATATGAAACGAGCCATTGGCGTAGGGCAGGGCGGTGGTAACGAAAAGGCGCCGGGTCATGGGGTGGGTGGATAGGCCGGTGAGGTGATGCAAGGTCAAAAGGCGGACGGCGAGTGCTGCCCGCAAAGACAAAAGGACCGCCCGAAGCGGCAAGGTCTGCCCGAAAAAGGAAGGTCTGCCCGAAAAAGGAAGGTCTGCCCGAAAAAGGAAGGTCTGCCCGAAAGCGGGTCATTTTAGCGGGGCGAGGGCTTTCGGATAGACTCCGAACGCCTTTTTTGCATGGTGGTCAGACCCGAGCTTCGCTGGTCGAGGCAGATCGAGGCCACCCCAACGCGTTGCTGGAGCAAGCATGGCCGTCACGGTCGAACAGGTGAATGCGGCCCTTGCCGCCATTGT
>Ga0315905_10000713_pt1 | contig 36212 bp, 32 predicted proteins | sample LakEriMetagenome_5_FD_203522 | JGI IMG/M metagenome (GOLD analysis project Ga0315905, IMG submission 203522) | Freshwater fungal communities from buoy surface, Lake Erie, Ohio, United States - Buoy 4 MA121 | ecosystem: Environmental > Aquatic > Freshwater > Lake | place: USA: Lake Erie, Ohio... | reverse complement strand
TTGGATATTTCTCCAGGAGAGTTGTTCTGTTTGTATTGGTGTATTCCATGACCCAGTCATTGTTCACCCCGGTGCGCAGCATTTCACTGAAGTAGTTGCTGTTTTCAGAGGTGTCGAGCGGCACGAAGATGTCGGGGAGAATTCCACCTCCGCCATATACAGTTCGCTTTTTCAGGTTGGTGAAATACTTAAGGGAGTCAGGCAAGTTCAAGCTGTCAAGACTGAATAGCTCACCGTTTTTGAAGCGTTTTTCCTTGTCTTTTTCGTACTCAGCTAACCCATCGTCATACGATTTTTGTATGCAGCGTCCGGAAGGAGTGAAGTATTTCTGGACTGTAAGTCGCACCATACTGCCATCGGGCAAGCGCACGGGGCGTTGCACGAGACCTTTGCCGAATGAACGACGGCCAATGATGAGTCCACGATCCCAGTCTTGCACAGCACCGCTTAAAATTTCGCTGGCCGAGGCCGATGATTCATCAATGAGCACGATTAGACGGCCTTTTTCGAAAATTCCTTTCTTCTCCGGGTTGGCTCGGCGTTCGTCGCGTGGGAATGAGCGTCCTTCGGTGTAGACCAGTAAACGATCTCCGGAAATGAACTCATCACACATTTCTACCGCAATGTCAAGCAAGCCGCCGCCATTGCCTTGAAGATCAATGACCAGGTCTTTCATTCCCTCTGCACGCAGCTCGGTAATTGCTTTTCTCATTTCTTCGGCAGTTGTTTGAGCGAAGCGACTGATCTTGATATAGCCAATGCCGGGAGCGGCCATATAGGATGCATCGGTAGAGTAAATTGGAATTTTATCTCGCGTGATGGTGTAGAAGAGTAGTTCCGTTTCGCGGTTACGTTCTATTCCGACAGTTACTTTGGTGCCTTTGGGGCCTTTTAGCTTCTTCATCACATCGCTGTTCTTAATGCCGATGCCTGCGACGTTCTCGCCATCTATTTTTACGATTTTATCGCCACTGCGAATGCCCAGCTTTTCAGAAGGCCCGCCTTGAATGGGTTCAATCACTTGAATAGTGTCGTGTAGAATTTGGAACTGGACGCCGATGCCATCGAAGCTCCCTTGCAAAGGCTCGTTGGCAGCAGCCACCTCCTCTTTTGACAGGTAAACCGAATGTGGATCGAGTTCTTCCAGCATGTGGACAATGGCCTTTTCAACTAACTCGGATGAGTTAACCGTGTCTACATACATTAAATCGATGTAATTGAGCAGAGTTGAAAATTTATCGGTGGTTGCCGTAGGGTTTTTGATCTGCGCTTGAAGCGAAATTGTTCCCAAGGCAAACAATAGGAAAAGGGAATGTGCAATGTGTTTCATATGTTCGGAGGTAAATGTAGGTTCTCTCACCTTTGATGAAATATAAAAATTGGTTAAGATATTCAACGGCGGTATGGTGAGAAATTGTCCAATAAACATCGAAATGGGGTTGTTCGCATTCGGGCATCATTTGTTAGAATTTGATGGATAGGCGAACAGAATTCGAGACCATATTTGCGCAAATCTCTGCTTCATGACTTTGCTCGACGGATTAGCCACATCACGCCAGATAAAAACTGAAATCGCTCTGTCGGTTGAAAAACTTGTTCGTGAAGGTGGAAGGCCGCCACATTTGGCAGCTGTGCTGGTAGGCGATGATGGCGCAAGTCTAACCTATGTAACATCCAAGGTAAAGTCGTGCGAAGAGGTTGGTTTTCGTTCTTCTCTAATTCGAAAAGACGATTCTGTGAGCGAAGCCGAATTGCTCGAGTTGATTGCGCAGTTGAATTCCAACGACGAGTTAGACGGCTACATTATCCAGCTTCCTTTGCCCAAGCACGTTGATGAGAAAAAGGTCTTGCTGGCAATCGATCCACGAAAGGATGTAGATGGCTTTCATCCGGAAAACGTAGGTCGAATGGTATTGGGTCTGCCGTGTTATTTGCCGGCCACACCGGGGGGAATTATCGAGCTATTGCGCCGCTATCAGGTGCCTACTGAAGGCATGCATTGTGTCGTTATCGGGCGCTCGCACATTGTGGGATTGCCCATGAGCATTTTGATGCAGCGAAACACGATTCCCGGGAATTGCACTGTAACAATTACGCACAGTAAGACCAAAGGTCTTGATGAATTGTGTAGGCAAGCGGATATTATCGTTGCAGCTCTTGGACGCCCGGAGTTTTTAAAGGGTGATATGGTAAAGGAAGGCGCAGTAATAATAGATGTAGGTATAACGCGTGTCCCGGACTCCACCAAAAAGTCGGGGTTCCGCTTGCTTGGTGACGTAGAGTTTTCATCCGTTTCGCCAAAATGCAGTTTTATCACCCCGGTTCCGGGAGGTGTAGGACCGATGACCATTGTAACTCTTCTTCAGAACACCTTGCAAGCTCGTTTGGGAAAATAGAAACGCTTTTCTGAAACCTTCCTAGATAGCCTACGTAGGAGTTGGACAGTCGCAAGGCTGTTATGCAAAAACGAAAAGCTATGAATACGGTACGAATTGAAAAAATGAAGCGCTGGGTGCTGTTCTCAATTTCTCTTATTTCTACCTGGTTATTTCTGCGTCCATGATGTGTTGCGCATTTTATTTTCAAGTAAAGTGAAACTAAATGAAAGTTGACCACGTTGAAGGAAACAATTAGATAACCCTAAACACTTTAAATAATGAATCCGATTAATGAATGGAAACACGAGGTATTGCAGCGGCTGATTGTAATCTTTCTTGGCTTGCTTACCTTAGGTGTTGTAGTCCAATCTTGCGGAACCACCCATCACTCTTGCTCTGCGTATAACAGAGTTGAGATTCCACAGCAGCCTTAACAGGTGAGTTGTGTAGATGCGGGGTTGACGCCCACTATACCTTTAAACAAGCTGCTTCGGCAGCTTTTTTTATGCTTTGTTGAGAGCATCTACAATGAGCACGGCTTCCTTGGCTGCGCGCACATCGTGAACGCGAATGATAGCGGCATTGTTCATGAGGGCGATGGTGTTCGCTACGGTGGTTGCATTCAGAGTCTCTGACACATCTCGATTAATCAGCTGTTGTAATGTCTTTTTTCGACTTAGCCCGGCTAGAACAGGGCAGTTCAGTGCGCCAAAGAGATGCAATTCTTTCAGTAATCTGAGATTATGCTGAATCGTTTTTCCGAAACCGAACCCAGGGTCGATGATGATTTGATTCACTCCGGCACTTTTGAGTTGTTCGATTTTTGAATTGAAATAGTTCAGTACTTCGGCTACTACATCGGTGTATTGCGGATTACTCTGCATGGTTTGAGGCTCTCCCTGGATGTGCGTCAGAACATAAGGCACCTGGCACTTGGCAGCTGTTGTGAACATGTGCAAATCGATAGTGCCACCGCTGATGTCATTGATGATATTGGCTCCGGCCATGCAAGCAGCCTCGGCTACTTCGCTGTAAAAAGTATCTACAGAAATGCAAATAGCAGGGAATGCGCTGCGCACGGCTTCGATGGCAGGAATAACACGGTTAAGCTCTGTATGTGCGTCGATTCGCTCTGAACCAGGTCGTGTACTTTGTCCGCCGAGATCCAGAATGTCGGCCCCTTCTTCAATCATATGCCCCGCCCGTTCGACAAGCTGCGAGGGTTGAACCACCCGACTATCGGAATAAAAGGAGTCGGGAGTTACATTCAGAATCGCCATGATACGGGGCTGTTCGAGCGAAAGACTTCCGCCGGGAAAGGTTAGTTCATAAAATGCGGATTCTGATTTCATGCGGAGCTGTGTTTGATGCGTGCTTTCGTGCAAATTTGCGTGCAAATATGGATGAGTCTTTACAACATACCGCCAATCAGTTTGATCAAGTCATAACGCATTGTCGAGAGCTTTTCACGAAGAAAACACGCGACTATGGAACGGCATGGCGCATTTTGCGCACACCGAGTTTGACCGATCAGATATTCATCAAGGCTCAGCGCATTCGCACACTTGAAGAAAAGGGACAGAGCAAAGTAGGAGAGGGGATTGATGATGAGTTTGTAGGAATCATCAACTATGCAGTGATGGCATTAATTCAAATGCAACTGCCGGAATCAACCTCTAACGAGCTTTCAGCTGAGGAGGCGACCGCTCGGTATGATGAGCAGGTAGCCATTACCAAGTCGCTTATGCTGAATAAGAATCACGATTATGGAGAGGCTTGGCGTGATATGCGCGTGTCATCTTTTACCGATTTGATTTTGATGAAGCTGCTGCGCATTAAGCAGATTGAAGATAACAAGGGTAAGACGATTGTGAGTGAGGGCATTGATAGCGGTTACCGTGATATTCTCAATTATGCGGTGTTTGCCTTAATACAATTGGGACACGCTAACAGTGTTCGTGCATGATCACCTTCATTCTCCGAAAAATAGGTTATGGTTTTTTGGTGTTGTGGGGAGTGGTCTCGCTTGTTTTTTTTCTTTTCAATTTAGCACCCGGTGATCCGGTGAGAAATCTTGTTGGTGAAAATGCTTCCGAGGAAGTTATTGCCAATATGCGTCGAAAGTTGGATCTCGATTTATCTGTGGGTCGTCGGTATGCTCTCTACCTGAATGACTTGTCGCCGCTGGCAATTCATAGCAATGTTGTTGAGTCGAGAATTTATTTTAATCCTGATGAGTATTCGGGCTTTCGAGTGGGCTTTGGCGGCGAAGGAAAATCAATCTATCTAAAGACACCTTATTTGAAGCGATCGTTCTTAACCGATAAGAGCGTATCGAGTATTTTGGCTGAAGTCCTGCCGGGCACGGTGGTGCTCGCGGTGATGTCAATTGGGTTGGCCTTGATAGCCGGCTTGTTGCTCGGGATAATTGCCGCTTTGAAAAAGGATGGGTTTTATGATCGAATGATATTGTTCGTTTCCGCTTTAGGAATGGCAGGGCCCTCTTTTTTTGTTGCCATTCTTGTTGCATGGTTAGGTGCAGTCGTTTGGCGAGAACAGATTAATGTTACCTACGGGGCAATTTTTATTTGTCTGGCAACGCTTGCAGCTGCGGTTCTTTTTCAGAAAATGAAAAAGGGATACGTATGGCTGATGCCATTGTTGGTTGTTGTTTTGTTTTTCCTGAGTGTATTTCCAATGCGAGTCGAAGCATTTGTTCTTCCCGGCACCGGATTGAATATGACCGGCAGTTTGTATAGTGTGGATGTGTGGAAAGGAGAGTTTTTAGATCTTCGAAATCTTATTCTGCCTGTGATTACGCTCATGATTCGTCCGTTGAGTGTAATCGTTCAGTTGACCCGCAGTTCATTGCTGGATGTGATGCAACAAGACTACATACGGACTGCTCGGGCAAAGGGACTTTCCGAATGGGAAGTGATTTTTCATCATGCCTTGCGCAATGCGCTTAATCCAGTCATTACTGCGGTGAGCGGCTGGTTTGCATCTCTCCTTGCCGGAGCAATCTTCGTAGAGTTTGTTTTTGGTTGGAAGGGGCTTGGACAGCAAATGTTCACTGCGATTGAGAACCAAGACATGCCCGTTGTGATGGGCGGCGTGATAGTCATATCCGCGGCATTCGTGCTCATCAATATTCTGGTTGATTTGCTCTACGCCTGGATTGATCCTCGTGTACGATTGAGTTAATCAACGATAGCGCTCGATAATCTGCTTCAATTCGAATGCAGGCACAACACCAGATTGTCGCCAAACTACTTTACCTTGTTTGAAAAGAATGAGTGTAGGTACGCCTCGAACTTGAAATGCACTTGCTGCGTGTTGATTTTTATCGACGTCAATCTTGATAATCTTAGCCGATTCTCCAACCTCAGATTTCAAATCTTCCAGAATCGGAGCCATAGTTTTACATGGGCTGCACCACTCTGCAAAGAAGTCGACCAGCGTGGGTGTTTCACTTTGAATGATTTCTTGAAATGAGTTTGCCATTCGTTACTTTTTGATTGAACAGGTGTTGATTCCGAAGGGAGCATACAAGGGGCAGAAACTTACAAAACTGGTAAGAGTAAAAACAACTGCCAATGTCATCAGCACAATGCCCCATGTGCCGCTCACCGTCTCGGTGAAGAAGAGTGTTGCGAAAACGGCTGCGAGCAACAATCGAATGATGCGATCAGCAGAACCCATATTAGCCTTCATAATATCTTTTGTTTTATAAGGCAAACATGCGGCTTTGGTGAGACCTTTGAAGTGACTTTTGTTACACGAGAGTGATTTTGTTTCGGCCCAGTTTCACCAAACCTTCCACTTCCATTTGCTTGAGTAGTCGCGAAACCACCACACGGGCAGTACCGAGCTCTGTGGCAAGTTGCTCGTGGGTTACTGAGAGAACGTTGGATTTTGCTACTTCCGCTTTTTTCTCGAGGAACAGAAGCAGTCTTTCGTCCATTTTCTTGAATGCTACTGCATTGACGACTTCCAGTAATTCTTCGAACCTCTGGTGGTACAGCCGAAAGATATAGTCGAGCCATTCGGGAAATTCGCGAATGAGCTCTTTCACTTTGTTGACGGGAACGAATAGGATATCGGTGGCTTCCTCGGCGATGGCTTTCACCTTGCTGGTGTCGTTATGGATGCCTCCCAAAAACGACATAATACAACTTTCCCCGGCTTTGATGTAGTACAGGAGTATTTCCTTTTCATCGCCTTCGGAGCGCATAACACGGATGCTTCCGGAGGTGACTATTGGGATGGATCGGATGTGAGCATTTTCTTGTAGTATAACTTCCCCTTCTTCAAACGCTTTTGGGATGCTCATCGCCAAAATTTTGGAAATCATTTCCGGCGATGCTTGGAATTCTATGATCTCGTCGAGTTCCATACTGCTTGATTTTGCAGCGAAATTAGAAAAGTAAACCTCAGAATATGTAGGAAGCCAAAACAAGTGAATAACATGACAATTTGCGGAGGTGATAATCTATTTTTGCAACCTAAAATTTAATCAAATTCTCATCTCATGAAATTTTTACTTTCCTGCTGCTTCGTTCTGTTGGCAGCGTTTTCACAAGCACAAAAGCCGTATTTCCTTATGAAGGCTCCTGAAAAGCCATTAGCCGGTGTAAAGCGCGTGGCTGTGCTCGACTTCGGTGAGGAGAACAATAACTATTACTACGACCGTTACGATGGACGCGGTAAGAAGACCACTGATCAGCTCATCCAGGCTTGGATGCAAGATAACCGCGGTATTGATAAGGTAAGCGTTGGTATGTTCAAAGTGGAAGATGGAGAGACATTCCAAAAGGGCGTGAAAACTTCAATCTTCTCTTTCGTAGAGCGTACAGAGATGGAGCGTATTCTGAAAGAACAGCAATTGGGTATGTCGGGCGTTATCGATGACTCACAAGCGACTGCTGTAGGTAAAATCCTGGGTATCGATGCTATCATTTCCGGAAGCACTAACTGGAATGAAAACTATGAATCAGGTAGCACTCGTCGTGTTCGTAAGATTCGTGCGACTATTTCAATGAAGATTATCTCTGTTACAACAGGCCAGGTACTGGCGATTATGTCGAAGGACGTCACCAAGGAATCATCTTCTACCTATGATGCGAAGTCAGGTAACTGGACAGCAATGACAGCCACCAACATCTTGGTTGACCAAGCTTTTGATGCATTGGTTAAAATGGCAGCTGATTATGTGTGCCCCATTTTCGAACAAGTGAAGCCTGACTACCGCAAAATCAAAGTGAAAGATCATGCTATTAAGGGCAAGAAGGCTATGGAACTGTTGGAAGATCAAAAGGACTTTGAGGGTGCATTTACTCTGTATAAAGAAATCGTTGAGTTAGACCCATACTGCGCTGAAGGATTGTGCAACATTGCACACATCTACCTGACATATGGTAACTTCGAAAAGGCAGTTGAGTATTACAAGCAGGCAGCAGAAATTGACCGTGAGGAGTATTTGAAAGAACTGGAATTCGCACAGAAGAAATTGGATGAAGTGGCTGTACTAGCCTCAATTGGCGTCAAACTTCCTGTCAATGAACTCTCAGGAAACGCGCACTCGGCATCAGCTAAGGCTGTAAAGACGCGCGGTGGTAAGTCGGATCGCTACGATGTTTTGGCAGGCCCGGAGAAAGGAGCTTCAGTTGTGAGCAAAGTTCCCGGCGACACTGAGTTCGAAATGTTGGGAGACAGCGGCGATTTCGTAAAGATCAAGTTGATGGGTGGTAAAGAAGGATATATTTTGAAGGATAGCGTGAAGATGTAATTGGGTACTGAGTACTGGTTACTGGGTACTGATGAATGAGGGCTGCAAATTGTTGCGGCCCTCTTCTTTTGTGAATGAAAGGGAGGAATGCCAACTCTCTCTTTGCCCTAAAAAAAATGCGCTTTAAATCAGTTTGTTGAAAATCATTGCGACATTTTGGGTTTGTCAAGCAATCATATTAGTAAATGAAACAAGTGTAGTTTACATTAGTGTCCACAATGAACCTCGCCATCACCCCCGAAAATGCAGCCCTCAATGCGCGGCTGGAGGAGTTGCATACACGCTTCCTTGAATCATTTACCCGACACAAATACATGGTGGAGGATGAGTCACCCATCTTGACGGCTTTGTACCTGGAGGAATTGGGGCGCTTGCAACTCGTGTTGCTCGAAAAGCAAACAGAGGTTTCGCGTTTGAAGATGAAGATTGCGATGATTCATGCCGTACTCAACCGCAATGAAAAGCCCGACCTTCAGCGCATCGATCGTGAGATTCACCAAAAGTTGGATGGATACTATCGTGAAATTGCTGAGCGAAGCAGTCAGCTCGATGCGGCTTCTAAGATGCTGGGCAGTCTGCTCTCAGAAGAAGAAGCCAAGAAGTTGAAGGAAGTCTTTTACGTATTATGTCGCCGCTTGCATCCCGATTTGAATCCGCAGCAAACAACCCAAGAGGTCGACCTCTTCATCAAGGTAAAAGCCGCATACGACTTGCAACAGCTCGATGAGTTGCAGCGCATATTGTTGTATCTCGACATGCGCGAAAGTTCCGACTTTACATCGCAGGTTACCGACGAGAAGCAGCAGCGTATAGAACACTTGGAGAGGAGCATTGCCGGAATGAAAGAGAAGATGTCTCAATTAGAAAGTGCATTTCCATTTACGATGCGAGCACTGCTCGGCGATGAGGCGGCACTTGCCGAGAAGAAGGCCGAGATTCAGTCGTTCATCCAATCACAGGAAGAGGAGATTGTAAAACAACAGACTATTCTCGATATCATCGTTCATGAATAATTCGATTATTCCCGTAACCCCCGGACTTCTGGCTTTGCTGAGCAAGGGACAATCAGGGGTAACTCCTTTTACCCAAGAAATCTTTCTGCTGGAGATTCAGGTTGCAGGTACCTACTACGCGGAGCGTTTACCGGAGGTTGAAGATCGCATTCTGCCCGAACAGGTGCTCACGATGAAACGCGAACCGAATAACACATACGATGAGCACGCCATTGCCTTGTACATCGATGAAGTGCGTGTTGGCTATGTGCCCGCCAATCTGAACCTGGTCTGCTCGCGGCTGATGGATGCCGGTAAACTGTTTTTCGCACGCGTCGTAACCGCTAAGCGCGATGGCGAATGGATGCAGATAGTGTCGAATGTGTATATGGTGGAGTAGGAGGTGATAGGTGATAGGTAATAGGTTATAGGTAATGGGTACTAAGTATTAAGTACTAAGTACGAAGTACTAGTTAAGCGGTTTGATTATCCCCCATCACCCATCACCCATCACCTATTACCTATCACCTATCACCTATCACCTATCACCTATCACCTGTCACCTATCACCTATAACCTGTCACCTATAACCTGTCACCTATAACCTTTCACCTATTAACCCGCCGTTTTTTTCCTATCTTCGCGCCCGACATGCGGCAACTCACCCTGATCGACAGTAAGCTTCTGCACCTGATTATTACCAGGCTGTCGTGTCAGTTAATCGAAAATCACAACGACTTTAGCAATGCGGTTATTATTGGCATGCAGCCTCGCGGGGTACTGCTGGCCGAGCGCATTGTGGAGCAGTTGCAGGTGATGCAGCCAAAAGTGAAGATTCCCTACGGAGTTGTCGACCCCACGTTTTACCGCGACGATTTTCGCATCCACGACAAACCGCTCATCGCACGCAAGACGGACATTCCGTTTTCGCTGGAAGGCAAGCATGTAATCTTTATAGACGATGTGCTGTATACCGGACGCACTATTCGCGCCGGTCTCGAGGGCATCATGGAGTATGGGCGTCCGGAAGCGGTGGAGCTGTTGGTGCTTGTCGAACGTCGCTTCACACGAGAGTTACCCATAGAACCTAAGTATATCGGCAAGAGCGTCGATAGTTACGACAACCAACAGGTGAGGGTGATGTGGAAGGGAGATAGCGGCGAAGACAAAGTGATATTGCTAACCGAGAAACCATGATAAAGACGGACGAGAAAAACAAGTTGAGCGTAAAGCATTTGTTGGGTATCAAAGACTTGACGAAAGCAGACATTGAGCTCATCTTTTCTCAAGCCGACGAATTCAAAGAGGTATTGTCGAGGCCTATCAAAAAAGTTCCTTCGCTGCGCGATATAACCGTAGCCAATATTTTCTTCGAAAATTCTACCCGCACGCGACTCAGTTTTGAGCTTGCTCAAAAACGATTGAGCGCGGATGTGGTCAACTTTGCGGCGTCTAGCTCATCGGTTAAGAAGGGCGAAACGCTGATCGATACCGTCAATAATATTTTGGCCATGAAGGTTGACATGATAGTGATGCGCCATGCGTCGCCCGGCGCTGCGTTATTTCTGAGTAAGCATGTGAATGCGGCCATCGTGAATGCCGGCGACGGCACGCACGAGCACCCCACGCAGGCCTTGCTCGATGCGTACTCTATACGCGAAAAGCTTGGCAGTGTCGAGGGGAAGAAGGTCGTTATCGTTGGAGATATTACCCATTCACGCGTAGCTATTTCAAATATCTACTGCTTGAAAAAGCTGGGTGCAGAAGTCATGGTTTGTGGTCCGACCACACTTATCCCGAAGCACATTGAAAGTTTGGGTGTAAAGGTGGAGCACAACTTGCGCAATGCATTGGAGTGGTGCGACGTTGCCAATATGCTGCGCATTCAGCTCGAGCGTCAGGATGCGGGAGTGGCCTATTTCCCATCGCTTCGCGAATACAGCATGCAGTATGGCCTCGACAAGGCGCTTCTCGACAGTTTATCAAAGAAGATTGTCGTGATGCACCCCGGTCCTATCAACCGCGGTGTGGAAATCACCAGCGACGTAGCCGACAGTGATCAGAGCATCATTCTCGACCAGGTTGAGAATGGCGTGGCGGTGAGGATGGCGGTGATTTATCTGCTTGCGCAGAATATGAAGCGATCTTAAGAGAATTCAACGCGCTATCGTTTGATATGAAAGCTCCTTTGGTTTTTTTGATCTAAGAAGTAACCTAGGATAGCCAATTCAATCCGGGATTTCGAAATTTCAGAGCAGTCTTTGGTGGTAAAGGAGAACTACTGATGTCTGTCGGGTGTTTTACCATTGTATGTCATTGGTTCGAAGCTGTCAAATTCACTTCTTGCGCACTTAATGACTACCAACAAGATTATGAAAAAGAAAATCATTCTGATTGTATTGCTGGTAGTTCTCATTCCCACTATCACCCAACTCTTCACGCTTATGGCTTCAAACAAAACCGAGAAACAACCCTATACTGTTGTCAAGAAAGAAAAGGATTTTGAGATTCGATTCTATCCTTCTGCCACATTAGCAACCGTTATGACGACAGCATCGACATACAAGGATGTTGCCTCACCGGGTTTCAGAAAATTGGCTGGTTATATTTTCGGAGGCAATCAGGATGGTATGTCCATCGCGATGACAGCGCCCGTGCACATGGACATGAGTGAAACTGGATCGACCATGAGTTTCGTAATGCCGGAGGGAATGACCCCCGAAAATCTGCCCAAGCCCAATGACCCTTCCGTGCATATTTCGACAACCAAACCCGAGTACGTTGCTGCTATCCGTTTTGGTGGATATGCTTCCGACCAAGACATTCAGAAATACGCCGCACGTTTAGAGCAGGCACTGCAGGAAAAGGGCATAAAACACAGTGGTCATTTTCGCTTCTTGGGCTACAACGCACCGTATCAGTTTCTGTGCAGAAGGAATGAGGTGATTGTGACAGTAGAATACGAGGTTATAGGTAATAAGTAATAGGTGAAAGAGGTAAGGGGTAAGGTTGTTGAGGGGTTCATTTGAAGATTTGCTCTATCTGTCATTCTCTTTGTCATTCTATTCCCTTTCAACATCAATAAGTCTACCTCTGTCTAGAACGTTATTTCTTCACAAAATGGATTGAGGCTTCCTTCGTTCCTTTGGTGATTATGATGTTGTAAAGACCGCTAGACCAAAGTTGCGATGGGACAGTCGTTTGTTCGTTAGAAACAACGGTTGTGTATAGAATACTTCCAGTGGCATTTATAACCGTCATGTTACATCCCAACCATTCCGATGTCGTTCGAAGGTTAACATCACCAGAGGAAGGATTCGGAAACAGTCGAGGCATGAATGAAATAGTCGCAATTGAGTTAGTTATGCTTATATCGAATACTTCCGAGGTAAGAACACAGCCTTCTGCTGTTGTTGCAATAGCTTGATAGTTGCCTGACACTTCGGCGGTAAGCGTAAGTGTTGACTCTGGAATTACGTTGCCATTCAAATACCATTCTACGCTAGCGACTTCATCCAAAACTTCCAGTGTATTGTCGTTCATTACAACAGATAGGTAAGTTTGTGGACACGCGTAAATGGTCGTCATAGCCTCATTCGTGTGAATGGGTTCATTGTAATCAAAATAGATGGATGCGCTGTTTGTGAATTGAGTGCCTACCGGTAAATCAGGATCCTGATTAATACGGAAGTGAATGTATCCTTCATTCAATGTTGAATCTTCTTGTTCTATCGGGAGATTGATGTTGTCAAATTCTATTGTCAGAGCTCCATAAGTAGTTACGTACATATGATAGTTGTGACTGGCACTCACCGGAATAATGGTCAACGGATCAACCTGTTCGGGCAGTTCATCGATAATGACTACGTTATAGGCAGGAGCCGTTCCCAGGTTTTCAAATCGAATGACATAGTCGAGTGTGGTATTGTGTGCAATGCGACCTTCGGGACCAATACCATTCAGTTCACGTATATCGTTCGGGTCGTATGAGCAGAGAATGGGCGCCGTAGTCGGATCAGTGTTGGCCGCTATCGTGTCGGCGCCGCTGAAATAGAAGGTTTCTAGGTTGAACCAAATGCTGTCGCCAGGCAATGACGTATCAGGCATGTCGAGAGTCACATTCAAAATCGCTGCAGCACCGAAGTTTAGTGGACCGTAATCGAAAAAGAGTTGGTTGCCTGAGATAGAGTCGGGCTCGGGCGCTGCGCTCACAAACGAACACAATAGATCGAATGTGTATACCGTGTATCCCGACGGCTGGGTATTTCCATAGTTCGTAATGCTAATGATTTGAGTGTTGTTCTGGATGCAAAGAGCATTTGGTACAGAAATGTAGCCACCTACAACCGTTGATGGAGTATTGCTGGGTATGACCCCGAAGTTGAAGTTATAAACGGATTGTCCGCTGGATAAATCTGGGCTGAATGTGGGCGAAGTCGTAGGTGTCCAGAGATTGTTGTCGATTAACAGAGAAATGCCACTTCCTGCATTGTCTGTAAATGCGAAGTAGGCACCTGTTTGGTCGCTGAAAGAAGTGTATTGATTGTCGGCAAGTGAAAAGGGGAAATTCGGAAGCGCTTGTTCATCGCTATCAAACACACCGTTCTGATTACTATCCAGAAAAATGTAGCCTCCAAGTTGAATGTCAGGAAGAGCAAGATAAATAGTGTCGGAATTGCTGCAGCCGGGATAAGAAGGATTCTGCACGTTGAGAACATAGTATTCGTTGTCATTCGGAATCGCAACAAAAGTGAACGGACTATTTGGGAATTGCACACCATCGCCGGGCCACCATTCCCACTGAGCTCCTGCTTCCAATGCCCAATTCGTGAGATATGCATTTACATAAGGCAGTTGAGGAAAAACAGAAAAGTCGTAAAACAAGGTGTCCTCCAATACGATATCGAAAAAATCGGAGGTAACCGACACTTCCATTGATTCGGTTGCAGCACAACCTACGTTGTCGATGGTGGTGTAGTTTAACGTAACAACACCTTCCAAATTGGTGTTCATGGTAATACTGTCGCCATCCGCGGTAATAGTTTCGATTGCCTCACCGCTCCAATAAGAACCGGCAATGCCCGCATCGATGGAAGGTGTGTAGGAAATCGGTGTTACACCATTCAGACTTCCTTCGAGGTCTACCGACCAATTGAAAAGATATCCGTTATCGGATGCAAAGTAGTCGGTTATAATGAGTGTCCACGTACCGTTGAAGGGACAACCAATGAAGTTGCACAGATCATCTTGAGATGAGTAGTTACCGGGGATTAGTGAAAATGCAGGCCAATTAGTATTTCCGGGAATCGTGTTGCCGGCACTTACTGCTTCACCCCATGTACCATTTTCCGCATCGGGGCTCCAGGAATAATCCCAACCCGTGCCCACTTCCGAGCTTTCAAAATCAAAGGGCAATCCTAAGTAAGTTCCACCGCCTCCGTTAATTCCGTGTGTTACCAGATTGACCTGAATACCCGAGGGGCATTCCAGGGCGATATTCAAATCACCCATGTAGCTGTGCTCCATATTCACCAATATGGAATTGAATTGGTCGCATGATGTAATCGTTTCACTATCATCGAAATTTTCGATGAGTATCGAACTCATGAAACTAAATCCGGCGCCATCAGCGAGAAAGAGAGTGTCGGTATTGATGTTTAGTGGTATGTTGGATATGGATTGTGTGGAATAGTCCGCAACCAGCAACGATTCGCCACCGGTACATGTCGCATTCACAAGGGGCAAATTGATTTGGGTAGGGGCTAGCATACCAACCGATATGACTGTATCGGAAACGCATCCTACATCGTCGATTACGGTGAGTTCGACTTCGAATATCTGCGGATGATTGTAGCTATGAATCACAGCTGCCATGTTTTCAATGGGCGAACCATCATCGAAGTTGAAGGCATATGAACTGATGGTATGTTCGGGTGCAGCGTATGAGCTCGATGCGTCTAGTTCAACCACGTCGCCATCACAAAAGAGATGAAGACCCTGGTCCTGGGCAGTAGCATTTGTAGTAAATGAAATATTCGGTGGTGTGCAAGGTTCAACACATGAGGCAGCTGCTGACCATCCGGAATGTCCTTGATTTGGAGTGTTCTCGACGTCAAAAAGAAGTAGTAGGCAACCACTGATATTGATGTTGGTTGCTGATAGTGTTACGCCTGCCAATTCGGTAGCTTCGAAAACACCCAGAAGGGGAGAGGAGGAATTCGGTCCGTCATAGATGTAAAGCTTATGTCCTCCCTGTCCATCGATTCCCGGCTGCAAATCAAATTCAGTGAAGAAAATCTGAGAACGCAAACCGGCAGCGTCCGGACAAATCGTTAGCACGGAGGAGACGTCGGGATAAAGTCCATTTCCACCGGCATCCATGAGGGTTCCCGAGCATGAGTAGTGAAGGGTATCGGTCTGACAGAAAACACCCGGTTGATCGCACTGAGCAAAGAAATCGAGTGAAATGCAGAGACAAATAAGAGTGAGTATGCTAGACTTCATAAAAATGGACTACGTTTTTGGTCGCGCACGAAGGTATTGCTGAACACATAGATGAATTTGTTCGATTCGACAAAAAAAACATTACACTATTTGCTTCTCAAAATGGTAGTTGTCAATTCAATCCACCCTCTACCTTTTCAATCACTAAAAGTGAAAAGGTAAATGAGTCCCCAGTCCCCAGTCCCTAGTACCTATAACCTATCACCTATGTAATATCTTCGCCCCATGAAACTTCACCCCATCGAAACCGGTCATTTCAAGCTCGACGGCGGCGCCATGTTTGGCGTGGTGCCCAAGAGTATCTGGCAAAAGACAAATCCTGCTGATAGCAACAACCTCATCGATATGGCTATGCGCTGCTTGTTGGTTGAAGATGGCAAGCGCCTCACGCTTATCGATACCGGAATAGGGAATAAGCAGAGTGAGAAGTTCTTCTCGCACTATTTCCTGCACGGCGATGCTACCCTCGACAAATCGCTTGAACGCCTCGGCTTTCACCGCTACGATATCACTGATGTTTTTCTCACGCACCTGCATTTTGATCATTGCGGTGGCGCTATAGAATTGGATAAATCGACAGGGCAGTTTCGTTCAGCATTTCCCAACGCCCATTATTGGACCAACGAACGCCACTGGCAATGGGCAACAAAACCAAACCCACGCGAGAAGGCCAGTTTTCTGTCCGATAATATTCTTCCCATTCAGGAAAGCGGACAGTTGAACTTCATCGAGCGAACATCGGATTGCTGCGCAACACCGCTGGGTTTCGATGTTCTCTTCGTAGATGGTCATACCGATAGCATGATGTTACCGCTCATCTCCGTGAACGGTCGAAAATTCTGCTACATGGCCGATTTACTTCCTTCGGTTGGGCACATACCATTGGCCTATGTGATGGGCTACGACACACGTCCGCTCATTACTCTGGAAGAAAAGGCTCGCATACTGAATCAAGCTGTGGCTGAAGAATGGGTTCTCGTCTACGAACACGACCCCATTAATGAGTGCTCGACCCTGCAGCAAACTGAGAAAGGGCCGAGGGTAGGAGAGGTGTTTGCTTTGAACACTGCGCTCTAGTTTGAGAGTCCTATTTATGGTTAAACCTGTAGGGTGTGTGCATGTCAATATGTACTACTTTGGCATATGCTTAAGTCCATTTTCTCAATTGTTTTCTTTGCTACGGCGGCAGTTTCTGTCTTAGCTCAAAATTACACGTTCGACCCGGGCAGTGAAGTTTATGGCACGCTCGAAATGGACATGTACACAGAGCACTACATGTATATAGGGCATGACCTTCAGGACAGCGCTTATATCACCTGGCGTTTAGTGGAAAACACATGTCCCGAAGAGTGGGATATCCAAGCTTGCGACTACCAGCATTGCTACACTGGTCTCCCCAATTATGGCGATATGAATGGGGTTGCTGCGGGTGGTCAAGGCTATTTGAGGATGATCGTAAATCCTTTTACCACGCCTGGGTTAGGGATGCTTCACTTTCTAATCTATCCTACAGGCGAGCCGCTCAATTATACCGACGCTTTTTACTATTTCTCGACAACCGTTTTGAATACGGAAGTTATATCGGGTCAATCCGAATCGGCATTCATTCATTCGAATGAAATTGTATACTCAGGCCCAATATCGGGTGAACTTTTCCTGTATAGTGTAAGCGGCAAACGCTTGTACTCTGTTGCAATGAATTCCCAAACGGAAAGGATATCACTGGAGTCTTTTCCTGCAGGTGTATACATACTGCAATCGCCAACGGGCAAAACTTTTAGAATTGCGAAACCTCTTTGATTAATCAACCATAAACCAAATGAAATCATTTTACTCTTTGCTTTGCTGTGCGCTTATAGCAAATACAGCATGGTCACAATCCAACCTGGAAGTAATTAGCCAGGCTGGCAGTCAGGTGCAATTGACATGCTCGGTGCAGAATTACACAGTGACGCACGACGGCATATACACCGATGTTCAGTTTGAGGAAGGAACACCTGTTCTGAAGGCCGGTGCTCCGCAGGTTTCACAGTTGACAGGAGCCTTGATTGTCGACGACACGGAAGAAATGATGGTCACTGTTACCCACGCCGTTTTCGAAGAATTTCAGGATGTGTACATGCGCCCTTCGAAGGGCAATTTGCTGCGCACCATCGACCCGGCTACTGTGCCATACCAAGAGGGATTGGTTTACACACAAAACGAATTTTATCCCGGTAAGTTGGCTTCCTTGAGTAAACCCTATGTGCAGCATCAATTTCGCGGACAGAATATTCACTTCTATCCGGTACAGTACAATCCTGTAACTCATGTTTTGCGTGTTTACAGCTCCATCGACGTTACCGTTTCGTCGACTGGTCAACCCGGTGAAAATCCACTTCCGGAGAGCGTCACAGGGCGCACGGAGCTTCCCATGCAAGAAGTTTACAAAGCACACTTTCTGAACTATGCTGAAAACAGTTCGCGCTATGAACAGGTTGGTGAGTTAGGCAATATGCTCGTCATTACTCACGCTCAATACATCGATGAGCTTCAGCCATGGGTTCAATGGAAAAAGGAAAAAGGAATTCCTGTTGATGTTGTCGATGTAGCAGAAATCAATTCGGTAAGTGCTATCGAAGACTACGTGCAGAGTTACTATGAAGCCAATGGCCTTACTTATCTCGTGCTTGTTGGTGATGAAGACCAGGTTCCTGTTCGGATGGTGAATTACTCAAGCGGTCAGGGGTATTGTGATGCATGTTATGGTTACACTGTTGGCAACGATAGTTACGCCGATTTGTTTGTAGGTCACTTCCTGGTTCACAACCAAAACGAACTGCCTGCGCTAATCCAAAAGACATTGGAGTACGAGCGGAACCCAAATACTGCAGTCGATTGGTTCTCTAAAGCAATGGGCATAGGCTCGAATGAAGGTGATGGTATTGGCGATGACAATGAAGCGGATTGGCAGCATCAGAATGGAATAAAGGAGGATCTGTTGAATTTCGGAACAAATCCCGATTTCTCTTACTCTGAAGTTTGGGAGAAATACGATGGTGGCCATGCTTCCAGTTCACCATCCGGAGGCATAACGGCTGACGGCAGCGGAAGTCCTTCTGCCTCTTCCCTGACAGAAGTTATTGAAACAGGATGTTCACTCATTAATTACACCGGTCATGGAGCGCATACACTGATTGTAACCGGTAGTTATACCAACACACAGATTAATCAACTTCAGAACAATGGTCGCTACCCTTATTTTATCGTCGTAGGATGTTGCACGGGCGATTATGATGATGACGATGACACGGGGGACACGTTCGGTGAGGCTTGGATTAAGAGTCCATCTAATGCGAATTTGACGGGTGGCATAGGTGGAGCTTTCAGCTCGGTATATCAAAGTTGGGCACCACCCATGGAAGCCCAGGATGAGATGAACAAGATTATAGCTGAAACAGCAGGTATAGAAACTCGTCACACGTTAGGCAGTATCCACTATCATGGATGTTCGAGTATGAGTGATGCTTACGGAGTTGACGGCGATGAAATGACAGATACTTGGATTCTGATGGCTGATCCATCGGTTCAATTGCGCACAGCTGTGCCTATGGCTTTGGTAGCGACACATCCGGCAGGTGCGGTAATGGGAGTTACCTCTATGACGGTTCAATGCGCGACAGAGGATGCGATGATTTGCGCTTCGTTCAATGGCGAAATACTCGATGCTCAAGTGGTAAATGGAGGACAAGTGGTTCTGAACTTTTCTCCGGTTACAGAGCCCGGAGATATACTGATTACTGCTACGTCCTTTAATACGATTCCTTATCAAGCACTTGTTCCGGTTACAGCAGCAGATGGCCCTTATGTGGTGGGCAATGCGACAGGAATCAACGACGCGAGCGGAAATGGCAATGGTTTAGCAGAGTATAGTGAGCAAATTGGACTCAATATCAATGCTGAAAACATAGGTGTTGAAGTGGCTACCAATGTTAATGCTGTTGTATCCTGCAGCAATACAGCGGTTGTAATTGACGACAACACACACAATTTTGGAACACTCAACGCAGGTGCATCCTCGGAAGTGAGCAACGCGTTTTCTTTTCATTTGAATGGCTTTGTTGCGGATCAAACAGTGGTCATTTTTGTTGTGACCTATACCGATGGTGCAGGCAACACCTGGTCAAGCAATATCCCGGTAACCATTCAGGCTCCTGAGTTCGATTGCGTGAGCACTTTGTCGATTAATGACTCCCAAGGCAACAACAATGGGCATATCGACTCGGGTGAAACAGTGACCATCACACTACCGGTTAGCAACGGCGGTCATTCGGCTACTGCGGTTGCCGTGAACGCCTCTCTCACCAGTGCTGTTGCAGGTGTTACCATTACAGGTTCTCCCGCGAATTTAGGGGTCATGCAGCCGGGACAAACCGTAAATGCGGAGTTCACTGTGGCGCTTGCTTCAGACGTAACTGCCACAACAGCGATTGAAATGATGTTGACCATAACCAGCGACTTTTACGGTAACAACTGCAACCAATCGGTGAGCGCGAACCAATCGATGGAGGACTGGGAAACCGGCGATGATAACTCTTACGACTGGACTTATTCGGGCGATGCCGACTGGTTTGTAACTAGTGCTCAGGCATATGAAGGGACTTACAGCATGCAGAGTGGTGATATCAGTGACAACGACATGACTAGTATGAACATCGTAGTGAACAGTCCTTCTGTTTTCGACATGTCTTTTAGCTTTAAGACAAGCACAGAAGAAGGCTACGATTTCTTGTCGTTCCTAGTTGATAATGCAGAACAAGATTCATGGACTGGCGAAAGAGATTGGAGTGAAGTTAGCTTTACCCTTACACCGGGAAGTCATAACCTTCGCTGGCGATATTCGAAAGACTTTACGGTTTCCTCAGGTGCAGATGCATGTTGGGTCGACAACATAATACTTCCAGTGGCTGCCAGCGTTTCGGTGAATGAGCCGAGTGCGAATGCATATGTTCTTGCTGCATATCCGGTGCCTTTTGGTGATGCAGTGAATGTTCGAATGACTAGTTTACACTCAACTTCATGCAATGTGACCATCATAGATGCACGGGGTAGCATTGTTGAAGAACTTGTTTTGGATGCACATGCAGGTTTAAACAATTGGACTATTGATGGCCGGTCGTGGGCTTCCGGTTTGTATACGTTACTTTTTGCAACAGAGAAGGGCATGGAAACATTGCCAATCGTGAAGCAATAAATCTAATTATTCGGACACCTTATCTTAGTCGGCATGCAATAATGGAATTGCCTAATAAGTTAAGGTGTTCGGATTCTCTTTTCTACTATGAATAAATCACACATTTCAACTCTCTTGATTGCGCTTGCAGTCGTCATCTCAGCCTACATTCTGGCAGGGGCTTATCGTAATCGAAATAAGGGTAACGATACCATTTCCGTAACCGGTCTTGGGAGTAAGGATTTCACATCCGACTTAATTGTATGGAGTGGGTCGTTTCACAAGAAGAATTTGGATTTGAAAATGGCCTATGCTGAGCTTGATGCAGCTCGGGAAGTAGTGAAGAGCTATTTAGTAGCAAAAGGAATTGGAGCCGATAAACTCATCTTCTCTGCTATCGATATCGAACAGCAATACGACAATCGCTATGATGATGATGGCAATCAAGTCAGTTCCATTTTCACCGGGTATCGATTGCAGCAAAGCGTGCAGATTGAGTCAAATGAAGTAGAGAAGGTTGAAGAGATTTCTCGCAATGTTACGGAGCTCATTAACTCAGGTATTGAGTTCTATTCTAACTCACCGAATTACTATTACACAAAATTGGCAGAGCTAAAGATCGAAATGATTGCTGAGGCAACTAAAGACGCGAATGTTCGTGCGCAGAAAATTGCTGAGAATGCAGGTGGTAGTTTGGGTGTATTGAAGAGTGCCGATATGGGTGTTTTTCAAATCGTAGGACAGAATTCTGCGGAGGACTATTCCTGGGGTGGATCTTTCAATACATCTTCAAAGAATAAAACAGCAAGCATCACGGTCAACTTGCAGTACGAATCGCATTGATTTTATTTTAAGGTGCAAGCAAAAAGGCCTGATTACATTGCTGTATCAGGCCTTTTTACTTTTAGGTCAGGTTATACGATTTGCTTTTCTTTTCCAAGCAGTAGGTGAAGTCTTGACAGAGCGCGCAACTCTGATTTGTTGCGACCATTCAAGCTATCGGCGATTCTATTGGCAGAATGAAAAACTCTGTCTATCACATCATCCGAAAACAACTGAATGTGCTCTTTGAAATAGCGCGAGAAAACATTATACGCACTTTCAGAGTTGTAATTTTTTTCACGGAGGAAATCGAATATGATATGAATTTGATAAGCCGTGTCGGATCCGAAGGCATCACTATTATCATCGAGCGATAACCAATCCTCGCGAATAATCTGCTGCAACGTGTTTAACTCATCAGCACTAACTGTTCTATCAGAATGAGCTACTGAATAGAAGAGGTATCCCAGCTTTTGGTAGAAAGCTTCCGGATATGAATTGATTTCAGGTGGATTTCTCATTTTTACAAGTATTTGCTTAGGAAACGATTGAAGTCGTGTCTCATTTCATTGAATAGTTTCTCCGTGTTTACATAGTCTTCACGCATGGTGTCGTGCTCAGTCAATGTGGCTCGCTCCAATTGGCCATGATGATTTTCGAAATCATTCGAGATATGAGTCGAATGGTTGTTTACTGCATGTTTCAATTTCTGTAATTGTTCCTCATGAACTTCGAATTGATTCTCAAACTGTTCTACTTTCTTTTTTAACTCGCGCGCAGTATTGGCAAGTGAAACTTCGCTCAAGCGTTTGCGCATGATTTTAATTTCGTCTTGATAAAACTCAATTCCTCGCAGCCACGAGTTTTGCTCAGAACTTACGTTTAGAGTCGGTGAAAATGTTTCCTGTATCATAGCTTTTATAATGTTGATTTGTGAGGCAAATATTCGCCTTCAAAGCAACGATAGCTATGAGGCGCATCACGGTTCGTTGTGAGAACCGTCACGCAGAGAAAGGGTGTAATTCAGGCCAAAGCCGCAGAAGAAATTTCGGGGTGCTGAAGGGTTATAATACTTGTTGCCTGCAGCATTCAAATTGAAAAACGAAGAGTATGAGCTGTCGAGTAAGTTGTTTACCCCGGCGTGGAGTGATAAGTCAAAATGCTTAAATACAGGGAGCTGATAGCTCGCCATAATGTTGAGTAAATGATAGGAAGATGTCCAATCTGAATTACTGTTTTCTAATGGCATTCGATCCATCCAATAATCAATGATACTGGCGGAAAAATGCTTGTGCTTCAGCTGAAGGCCCGAGTTCATTTGGGTTAGCGGTACTCCGGGAATGTTGTTGCCATTTAGTATCTGCTCATCTACTACATATTTATGAAAGCGATGATTATTGCGCGTGCCATTGTTCCAGAGCACGAAGCCTGATCCGTTTGCTCCTGTTATACAATGCCACTTGAACGACCATTCCACTCCGCGCTGAAGTGTCGAGCCGGCGTTGTGATAACGCTGCAGATTATCACCATCCATGGTCTCAATGGTGTAGGGCAGAATGGCGTCTGTAATTTCAAACTGATAGGCGGTTATGGAATAGTCGATGTTCACCTCCGATATATGATGCTTAATGCCTAGTTCGTTCAGCTTGCCGCGTTCTGAGGTGAGCGATAGATTGTAGTTGTTGTTTTCTTGATCAATCAATTCAAATACGGTGGGATTGGCTGCTCCAGAGGAATAACTCCTGTAGAGAAATAGTCCTTCCACTGGTTGAATTGAAAGGGCAAATCGTGGTAGCAAAGTTCTGCCCCAAGTGGTCGTTGTGTCAAACTGAAAGTCATTTGCGTTGCGCCCTCGAATAAACTGTTTATTGCCATTGGTGCTCATCCCCCACGTTACGTAGAGGAGATCCTTCCAGTTAATCTCTTTCTGCGCGAAGATCATCGTCTGTCGGTAATCAATATCATAGTAATACTTGAAATCCTGAGGCTCACCAAGATTGATTGTCTGTTCAAGTATGGAATAGGTCTCTGTTTGCCACTCTGCCCCTGCAGAGCCTTTCAGGTGAAGATTGTTCCAGTCGTGGTGAAAATTCAATACCGTTCTGCCGCTAAGCGATTGTGAGTTTTCGTTTTTATAGCCACTGTTGAATGCTGATGTGCCGTAAGGATTTTTCTTGTTTGTGTGATGATAATTTAACGTGATGAAATGATCAACGTGTTTGCCCCATTTGCCTGTTTGACTTATAGCCCCCACATAACGTTCGCGCCACAGCGAGGCATTGTTCAGAACGGAAAATGGAACGGCTTGTTGAGGAAGCGTATCTGCTTGAGATTGATTTAGCGCTCCAGGTAAGCCCCAGTTCCCGTTGTAGTAAGTACCCCAGAGTGTGAGGTCTTGTGTTTCGCTGAGTCGTTGTTTGAGTGAAATCGAAACTTGTTGTTTTCGATTGAACTCTTGTTCTCGATATCCGGCGTATTCCTGCCAGTTGTGTGAAACACGAAGCTGGCTTGTCTTGAAACCAAAGGCCGCACTGGTATTAGAACGAAAGCCTCCGAACGAAGCAATTTGAAAACCGGTGCGTGCATGTATTTCACCGGGATCTATGCGAGTACTTTTCAGCAACAATACACCGCCGTTTCCACTTCCATACATACTGCCCGCAGGACCTTTAATGACTTCGATGGATTCGATGTCTGCAGCATCAATTAGTTCTAAGGGTGTTTGCCCATCGGCCCCTGTGAGCGGTATTCCATCCAGATACATTTTGACATTTCGAACAGCAAAGGGTGAGCGCAGACTGCTGCCTCGGATGTTCAATCGGTGGCTGCCACCATACCCGCGCGATTCCATCATTACGCCTGCGATGGTGTTGAGTACCGGTTGCAGCGATGATTGATCGGTGCTTTCGAGCATTTGTTTGTCAATGTATCCGACAGATGCCGGTATGCGATTGAGTGTGCTTCTACTGCTGAATGCCTGGAGCGTAATCGTAGGAAGCACATAGGGCATTTCACCGATGACATACGTTTTTGTTTCTGCAGGTTTGGTGTTGTACCCAACGATGATGTCTTGACGTGTGTTGCATTGAAATCCGCGAACGCCTATATCTATGGTGTCGCCCTCCGTTCGGACGATGCGCAAGAAGTTGGCTTGTCCTTTCAGGTCCATACTGAAATTACCTTCAGCGTCGGTGAAGGATGAAGGCCAGTTAACATCCATTTTTCCGCGAGTGGGTGCGTAATCCGAAACAAATAACTGGGCATTATTGATTGGTGCTCCGTTACTTTCCAGGTGAATACTCCCGGTAAAAACACAACGCGCAGGCGGTTGAGCGAGTAGGCTAATGGATGCAATAAAAAGGAGTGCGGGGAAGAGAAGGAGTCTTAGCATGCTAATGAGATTCGAGTAGGGCAATTACACGTGTTCTGACATATTCGGCAGATGCTTCAGTATTGAGGTGTTGTATTTCACTTGCCATAATACGCTTACCAATTCTTACTTCAATAGTGCCCGGCTTAATCATGTATGAATCGCGCGAAAGAATCGTATCAGCATTCACAACCGCTAAAGGTTGAATATCGATAGAGCCTTCTTTGGCAATGATGAAGGTGCCTCGCTTGAAAATGGCAGTCTTTCCATTTCGGGTACGTGTGCCTTCTGGAAAGGTGATTACGTTTTTGCCTTTATTAATAAGCAAGGCAGCTTTGCGCATGCTTTGCATAGCTTTCTCACGATTTTTTCGATCAATGAAAATATGACCGATGAGATGCATGTATTGCCCAAGGATCGGGACTTTTTTCAGTTCTTTTTTGCCAATGTAGAATAAGCCGAGTGGAATTGCCCGAGCAATGGCTACTACATCCAGATGAGATACATGATTGGAAACGTAGATGCATGGCTTCGTAGTGTCGAGGTTTTCGAGGCCGCTTACTTTTAGCTTGACACGGGCAATGAAGAGTACAGGCGGACAAAACAAATACCTGCCTTCGAAATAATGAACCCATTGTCCGTTCCAAGTAATGAGCATGAGAACAATCCCTATCAGCCCGCATATTCCGGTCCAGAGCACAATGAGAATGATTTGAATAATGCCGAACGCAGTTCGAAGAGCTTTCATAACTCCGGCAATTTGCGAAAGAAAAATCGAAACGAGTATACGTTGCATAAGATTTGACTTTCAACATGCAACATGTATCATGAAATGAAAGACGAATGCATGATTTCACTCATTACCGCTGCTGGGGTGCACAAATAGCTTCGTTTTCATAAAGTAAACGTCTGCTGAGATTACCCAAAAACATAGAGTCATTCATTGCAGAAGCGGGTGATTTGTCTTCCTTCTCATTCCGTTTTTTTCGGGAGTTGCGACCTCGACAAATGGAGTGGGCCGAGTGGATGAATCAGAGTTTTCGAATCGGAAATCTCACATTACCGTTGGTGGCTATTACAGGCTTTATAATGGGCCTTGTGATAACAATTCAGTCATACCCATCCATGGCTGCATTTGGCGCAGAGTCTTGGTTGCCTTCTGTTGTTTCTGTGTCGTTGGTTCGTGAAATCGTTCCGGTTATTACCGCTCTTATTTGTGCCGGTAAAATCGGTTCAGGCATCGGTGCAGAGTTGGGGTCTATGAAAGTTACTGAGCAGATAGATGCCATGGAAGTGAGTGGAACCAATCCGTATAATTATTTAGTCGTTACTCGTGTTCTGGCAACTACGCTTATGGTTCCGATGTTGGTGGTTGTGAGTGATACAATTGCTTTATATGGCGCATTTCTAGGCGTGAACTTGAAGCAGGATGTTAGCTTTAGTCTTTATACGCATCAAATTTTTCTAAAGCTGACTTTTAATGATGTTCTTCCTTCTGTCGTCAAGTCTTTCTTCTTTGGTTTTGCTATTGGAGCCATCGGTTGCTACAAGGGTTTTACCACTCGCAACGGAACGCAAGGTGTAGGCGTATCGGCAAACTCAGCTGTTGTGCTCTCCACGTTTGTGGTTTTCTTGATTGATTTGATAGCAGCTCAGTTGGCCGATATCTTCAGTATTACATGAACGGATTATCTAAACATATACTCGAGGTGCGCGATTTGTCAATTTCGTTTGGGGAGAATCATGTCTTAAAATCGTTCTCTATGTTTCTTGGTGAAGGTGAAAACGTTGTGGTGCTTGGTAAATCCGGGTCAGGAAAGTCTGTGCTCATCAAATGCATCATCGGCTTGTTACAGGCAGATTCCGGAAGTGTCAGGGTAATGGGTAGTGAAGTAAGTGAAATGTCAGGCAGAGAGCTTGACTCGTTGAGGGCAAGCATTGGATTCTTGTTTCAGAGCAATGCACTATATGATTCCATGACAGTGCGTGAAAACCTGGAGTTCCCCTTACGAAGGCATAGAAGGGATTTGTCGCAAGAGGCAAGGGAACAGCTCGTTATGGAGGCTCTGAACGACGTCGGATTACCGCATACATTGAACTATTTGCCCGAAGAGCTTTCCGGTGGGATGAAAAAGCGTATTGCTTTGGCGCGGGCTCTAATGCTAAAACCTCGGATTATTCTTTATGATGAACCAACTACCGGGCTTGATCCGATTACAGCCAGGGAAATCAGTTCGTTGATTGTTCGTATCCAGAAGCGCTACAATACCTCTTCAATTATTATTTCTCATGATATGAATTGCGTTCGTGCCACGGCCAATCGCGTGGTATTGCTTATTGATGGGAGGTCATATTGTGAAGGAACCACTCAGTTGCTTTCTGAATCGACCGACGAGAACGTAAAGGCTTTTTTTGATTTACCTCAATGAAAACAACACAACATATTCGATTGGGTGCACTTGTGCTGGTGGCAACCGGCCTGCTGATAGCCGGATTGTATTTGGTCGGACAGCAACGTAACATATTTAGCGCGAATGCTACACTTTATGCCCATTTCCATGATATCGACGGATTAATGCCCGGCAATAATGTTCGATATAATGGATACAGCTTGGGCAGTGTTGTAGAAATTTCCCCCTACAATGATTCGTTGGTGGAGGTAGTCTTTTCGATTGATGAGGATTGGCTCAAATTTGTATCGGTGAATGCTTTGGCTAGCTTGGGTACTGATGGTTTGTTGGGCAATAAACTCCTCGAGGTTGAGCCTGGTGAACCCTTCGAACGGGCCATCCGGAATGGTGATACACTCAGAGTGCGGCCCCAGCCCGATGTGGATTTGGCTATGCGAACATTAAATGAAACCAATAACAACCTACTGGCAATTTCAAATGACTTGCGGAGCATCACCGATCGGTTTTCATCCGATAACTCGCTTTGGCAATTACTTTCTGACACCAGTCTTTCGCCTCAGGTCCGCAGTGCATTAGTGAATGTTGAAATCACCTCGGCTCGTGCCGCTCGAATTACAGGTGACCTCAGTGACATGGTTCGTGATGTCAAACTAGGAAAGGGAAGTTTCGGTGCAATTCTCACCGACACTTCTATTTATTCGAAAATTCATCAAACGGTCGTGAATGTCGAATCCATTAGCGATACCTTGGCTGTGGTAAGCGGGAATTTTAGCGTCCTTTCGGATAAGGCAATACGAGGCAGTGGAAACATGGCGACATTCTTAAATGACACCACACTGGTAGGCAATCTCAATGATGCGATTAAGGAGATAAGGCGAACTGCCATATCAACAGACGAAACATTGAATTTGCTACAGCAATCCAAACTTTTAAAACGCTATTTAAAACGACAATCAAAGCAGTGAATTTAATCGTTCGATGGGGCTATGTATATTGACTAAAATTGTCACGAAAATTCAACATATCATTGAAATTGAGTGAGTTTAATGACAATACATAGCGATATATTGTAATTTCAACCTGTTTTTTGGCATCATGAAGTGGACAGATAAATATTATCTCGAAGAGTTGGGAAAGAACATTGCAAAGAAGCGAAAGGAGGGAGGAATGTCTCAGGCCGATCTTGCTTACAAGATTGGTATGGAAGTACCGAATCTTTCGGTGATTGAAAATGGTAAATCCAATCCGCAAATTTTGACACTGTTGAAAATATCAGCTGCGTTGAATGTGCATTTAAAGGAAATTTTACCGGTGCCAAATGACCCCGCCTTCATCTTGAAGGAAGCGCCGGTATATATGCCTAGAAAGCATGATCGTTAAGATCATGCTTTCTTTTCTTTAATCAGTTTTATTCGCTTTTGCGTTGCAGCACTTTCTTTACCGCTGCTATTATGTTATCGGATTCAAGACCGTATTTTTTCATCAGTTGGTCTGGTGTTCCGCTTTCACCGAAACTGTCATTAACACCAACAAACTCGATTGGAGATGGACAGTGTTGTGCCAATGCCTGAGCAATTAAGCTACCCATGCCCCCATTGATCTGATGTTCTTCGGCGGTAACAACTGCGCCCGTTTTTCGGGCTGAATTAACCACGGCTTGAATATCGAGCGGTTTGATGGTGTGTATGTTGATGAGGTCAACGGTTATTCCTTCTGCCTCCATTGCTTTCGCTGCTTCTACTGCTTTCCACACGAGATGCCCCGTTGCGAAAATGCTGACGTGGTTTCCTGAATGCATGTGCCACGCTTTTCCAATCTCGAATTTCTGATCGGCTCCTGTAAACATGGGAACCTTGGGACGGCCAAATCTCAGGTAAACAGGTCCATGGTGTTCAGCGATGGCCAAAGTTGCTGCTTTGGTTTGGTGGAAGTCGCAAGGATTAATCACGGTCATGTTAGGTAACATGCTCATCATTCCAATGTCTTCTAATATTTGATGCGTGGCTCCATCTTCTCCTAACGTAAGTCCCGCATGTGAAGCACAAATCTTCACGTTCTTGTCACTGTAGGCTATACTCTGTCTGATTTGATCATATACGCGCCCGGTGGAAAAATTGGCGAATGTGCCTGTGAACGGAATATGGCCGCCAATCGTTAAACCGGCTGCAACTCCCATCATGTTGGCCTCTGCGATGCCCACTTGGAAAAAGCGTTCCGGGAAAGCTTTCATGAAAGCATCCATTTTCAATGAGCCGATGAGATCGGCGCAGAGAGCTACCACGTGAGGGTTTTTCTTGCCTGCTTCCAAAAGTCCTTCTCCAAAACCACTGCGGGTGTCGTTCGACCCGTCTACTTTGAAATCTAACATGTGCTTAAGCTTTTTTCGATTAATAGTCTCCTAACGTTTCTTCCAGTTGTCCTAAGGCTTGCGCTAATTCGGCATCGTTGGGTGCAACGCCATGCCACTTGTGCGTGCCTTCCATGAAGTCGACACCTTTGCCCATCGATGTGGTCATAAGAATCATAACCGGTTTGCCTTTGCCGCTAAGTGTTTTGGCATGTTCAAGTGTACTCACGACCGATTGCATATCGTTGCCTTCCATGTCGATGACTTGCCAGCCGAAAGCTTCCCACTTTGCGCGTAGGTTTCCCAAGCTCATCACTTTCTCTGTTGGACCGTCAATCTGTTGTCCATTTACATCGATGGTAGAAATGAGATTGTCCACTTTATGATGCGCTGCGTACATCGCTGCTTCCCAGATTTGACCTTCTTGCAATTCACCATCGCCGTGCAACGTGTACACGAGTGAGAGGTCGTTGTTGAGCTTTTTAGCTTGCGCTGCACCAATTGCTACAGACAATCCCTGACCCAACGATCCGCTTGCTACGCGCACTCCAGGCAATCCTTCGTGGGTGGTTGGGTGACCTTGAAGTCGGGTATTTATTTTTCGGAATGTTCCAAGTTCTTGGACGGAAAAGTATCCGCTACGCGCAAGTACGCTATACCAAACCGGAGAAATGTGACCGTTGCTCAGAAAAAACAAGTCTTCACCTTTGCCGTCCATGTTCCATTCATTCGGACGGTGGTTCATCACTCGGAAATAGAGAGCAACGAGGTAATCGGTGCATCCCAAAGATCCTCCGGGGTGGCCGCTGTTCACGGCGTGTACCATGCGTACGATGTCGCGTCGCACTTGCGAAGCGGTAGACTGTAGTTCAGGAATGGTCATGAGATTTCGTTTAGCGGCGCGAAGTTATTTGCTTCAGTTCGTGAGATTCTCTTATGTTGACTGAATGTGAAAAAGTGGGATGTCGTATTTTCGCGGCCGCAAAACAATACCTATGTCACTTAAATGCGGAATTGTAGGTCTTCCCAATGTTGGAAAGTCTACCTTGTTCAATTGTTTATCCAATGCTAAGGCGCAGGCGGCAAATTTTCCGTTCTGTACAATTGAGCCCAACGTTGGAACCATCACTGTTCCCGACGATAGACTCACGCAGTTGGCTGAAATTGTCAATCCGGAGAGAATTGTACCCACGACGATAGAGATTGTCGATATCGCCGGATTGGTGAAGGGAGCCAGCAAAGGCGAAGGCTTGGGCAACAAGTTCCTTGCTAATATCCGGGAAACCGACGCCATCATACACGTTCTGCGTTGCTTTGAAGATGGTAACGTGGTGCACGTAGATGGACACGTTGACCCCGTTCGCGATAAGGAGATTATTGATATCGAATTGCAGTTGAAAGACCTAGAGTCAATCGAAGGTCGCATTGCGAAAGTTATGCGCGCTGCGAAGAGTGGCGATAAAGACGCTAAGCGCGACTTCGATTATATGACACGCATTAAAGAGGCCCTCGAACAAGGCAAGAGTGCGCGCACCGTGGCGCCGGCCAACGACGATGAGGAAAAACTCATGAACGATCTGCAATTGCTTACCAGTAAGCCGGTGCTCTATGTGTGTAACGTAGAAGAATCTTCCGTTGTGAAAGGAAACGCATACGTGGAGCGCGTGCGTGAAGCCGTGAAAAATGAAAATGCGGAGATCATCGTATTGGGTGCGGCCATCGAAGCTGATATCGCTGAGCTCGAAACATTCGAAGAACGTCAAATATTTTTGGGCGACTTAGGGTTGGATGAACCCGGTGTTGCGAAACTCATTCGTGCGGCCTACAAGCTGCTCAATCTACAAACCTATTTCACAGCCGGAGTAAAAGAGGTGCGAGCTTGGACCATCCACCGCGGATTCACTGCGCCGCAAGCTGCGGGTATCATTCACTCTGATTTTGAAAAGGGATTCATTCGTGCCGAAGTAATCAAGTACAACGACTATATCAACTACAAAACCGAAGCTGCCGTGAAAGAAGCCGGTAAGCTCGGCGTAGAAGGGAAGGAGTACATCGTTCAAGATGGCGATGTGATGCACTTCCGCTTCAATGTGTAGGATTGTAGCGAATAGGATTTTAGGAAAATAGGGGCTGTAATAAAAAATAGGGGAACCTTTACGATTCCCCTATAATCCTACAATCCTATTATCCTTCTACTCAGAAGGAGCCTCAGTATTACCCTTGGCTTTACTTTCTTTGGACGCTTTGGCCTTTTCCACTTTCATGGTCATTCGATCTTCTTTTGCATCGTAGTCGACTAAAAGTGTATCACCAGACTTTAAGTGTGCAGTAATTATTTCCTCCGCGATCGGATCTTCCAGATATTTCTGAATGGCTCTTTTCAGTGGACGTGCGCCAAACTTTTCATCATATCCTTTTTCAGCGATATAGTCTTTAGCAACATCAGTCAATTTGATGGTGTAGCCTAAGCTGGTAACACGGTGGAAGAGTTTGTTCAGTTCGATATCGATGATCTGATGAATGTCTTCCTTGCGCAGCGGATTGAAGATGATCAGGTCATCGATACGGTTGATGAACTCTGGTGCGAAAGCCTTCTTCAGAGCGTTTTCGATAACTCCTTTGCGTTCCACATCTTCTTGAGCGGCCTTGGCAGCTGTGCCGAAACCGACACCAGTACCAAAGTCCTGCAGCTGACGGGCACCGATGTTACTCGTCATGATGATGATGGTGTTCTTGAAGTCAATCTTACGTCCGAGGCTATCGGTCATTTGACCGTCATCCAAGCACTGCAACATCAAGTTAAATACATCCGGGTGAGCTTTCTCAATTTCATCGAGAAGAACAATAGAGTAGGGTCGACGACGCACTTTTTCCGTGAGCTGTCCACCTTCTTCATAACCGATGTATCCGGGAGGCGCTCCGATGAGGCGAGATACAGCGAATTTTTCCATGTATTCGCTCATGTCAATGCGGATGAGGGCATCTTCCGAGTCGAATAGATACTTAGCGAGTTCCTTTGCAAGTTGTGTTTTACCAACACCGGTAGGACCCAAGAAGATGAAAGAACCGATTGGGCGATTTGGATCTTTCAATCCCGCGCGATTACGCTTAATGGCTTTTACGATTTTCTTGATGGCGGCATCTTGACCAATCACAGTGCCTTCCAGTTCCTTATCCATTTTAGCAAGGCGGCCGCTTTCCTTTTCCGCAACGCGTGTTACCGGTATGCCGGTCATCATTGCCACAACTTCCTCAACATTCTCTTCGGTAACCGTTACACGATGGCTCTTGGTATCTTCTTCCCACTTCTTCTTAGCTGCCTCAAGCTTCTCTTGCAATTGCTTTTCACGATCGCGGAGTTTGGCTGCCTCTTCGTACTTCTGGCTGCGCACAACGCGATTCTTATCTTCTTTTACATCTTCAATGGCCTTCTCAATATCGATTACTTCTTTTGGCACATTGATGTTGTTGAGGTGAACACGTGAACCAACTTCATCCAGTGCGTCAATTGCTTTATCCGGTAAATGACGATCCGTGATGTAGCGAGCGGTGAGCTTCACACAAGAGGCTATTGCCTCCGGGGTATAGGTTACGCTGTGATGTTCTTCGTATTTGTCTTTGATATTATTCAGAATCTGAATGGATTCGTCGATAGTAGTAGGGTCAACAACTACCTTTTGGAAGCGACGCTCGAGAGCTCCATCTTTTTCGATGTATTGACGATATTCATCCAGGGTTGTTGCACCGATGCATTGAATTTCGCCGCGAGCCAGAGCCGGTTTGAACATGTTACTTGCGTCAAGTGAACCACTCGCACCGCCTGCTCCAACAATGGTGTGGATTTCATCGATGAAGAGAATTACATCGGGTGATTTCTCCAATTCGTTCATCACCGCTTTCATACGTTCCTCAAATTGACCGCGGTATTTCGTACCGGCAACCAGTGAAGCGATGTCTAGAGTAACGATGCGCTTTCCAAATAAAACACGAGAAACTTTCTTTTGAATGATGCGAAGTGCCAGGCCTTCTGCGATGGCAGATTTACCAACACCCGGTTCACCAATCAGAATAGGGTTATTCTTTTTTCGACGCGATAGGATTTGCGAGACACGTTCAATTTCTTTTTCGCGTCCAACGATTGGGTCTAGCTTTCCATCCTCAGCCATTTTGGTGAGGTCTCGGCCAAAGTTGTCGAGAACGGGAGTTTTGCTCTTGCTGTCGCCGGGCTTTTTTTGAATACTTCCAGACATGCCGCGGTCTTCATCGTCGTCGTCAGACGCACCGGGAAGTTCTGATTTGGGCAGGTCTTCTTTCGAAATGCCACCACCCATGTTTTCCAGCTCGTCTTTGACGGCTTGGTAGTCTACGCCAAGAGCAAGCAGTTGCTTGGTGGCTACGTTGTCCTGATCCTTCATAATAGATAGTAATAGATGTTCGGTTCCTACGAGCGAGGCTTTATAGGCCTTTGCTTCGAGATATGTGATTTTTAAAATTCGTTCAGCTTGTTTTACCAAAGGTATTTGGCCTGGAGCATTGAAGTTGCCGGCTAGAGCAGAGGAGCCCTTAATGGAACCTTCGACCATTTTGCGCAGACGATTGAGATCCACATCAAGTTGAACAAGAATTTTTAATGCAAGACTTTCGCCTTCGCGGATTAGTCCCAACAGCAAATGTTCAACACCAATATAGTTGTGTCCCAATCGCAACGCTTCTTCACGGCTATACTGTATTACATCTCGCACTTGTGGCGAGAATTTCGCTTCCATACTCATATCAAGTCTATCGCTAAGTAAGTGTCGTATAAAATTACCACAATTTCAACGCACCACTCCTGCCAAAGTTAGAAGCGGAGCTACGACAATATCAAGAATTTACATTACTTTATCAACAATGGAGCGATTAACAATCTCAGGCCGGTTTAGCGGAAAATCAGAATGGAGCCGGAATATTCCCGAGGGTCAATGTCAAAGACAGATTTTACTTTGAGGCGATATTGATAGGTTGAATTACCTACGTAGTATTCACCATTGTTGAATTCACCGGTCCAAACCTCATCAGGATTATTGGATTGAAAGACCAATTGTCCCCAACGATCGAAAATCGTGAACTCATACGATTCGAAGTCTATGGCATTTCCTATAATCTTGAAAACATCATTGATTCCATCTCCATTTGGACTGAAGCTGTTCGGTACATAAAGTGCGAAGGGTTGCGGCTTGAAATGAGCAATTATTGTATCGTTCGAGGTGAAGGTGAAACGAACAACGTCATTGTCAGGACTGCCTTGAACACTATGATTACTGCTTTCCCATTGATTGAAATCGATGTATTGATTAGCAAAAGCTTTGAAAAGAAGAGGTTTGTCACCTTCGATTACAACTGTTTTTGTGTGTGACGTGCTGTAAGGATTACCGGAAATAAATTCTTGCTCAAAAACTACAGTGCCGGCTTCAGCAGGCTCCACTATGACGGTAATTTCATGATGTGGTATTGTTGTGAAAACGGCTGTAATCGAACCATTCTCGAAGAGTTCAAGTAGGACTGTCGCTGATAAATTATCGGGTGTAATCGCGTTGCCATTAACTTCCCAATAGGCAAAGGTTGACCATTGATCGGATGGAATCGCTGTCAGGCTGTAAACGTTGTCGGCTTCCAAATCCAATGTTATTCCATCGGCGGGTAAAGTATCTCCATTTAAAATGATAAATCCACCACCTTCCAATCCGGGTTGAATATCTACCAAATAATGTTCGATGTACTCGAATACACCAATGAGTGTATCGGTTCGACAAGGTGTGATCGTTATTTCTTGAACATCCACCGAAGGATTGATGGTTGATAGATTTGACTCCCAATGATCAAAAACAAACCACTCATTGGGTGTAATGGAAAGTGAAATTTCATCGCCCGGATTAAAGCTATTTGTTGCTGGTAGAATACCGGCATCAATTCCATTTAAAGCAATGCTCGCTGCTCCTGGCAGGTCTGTATCGACTGTAATTGAAATAGGGCCGGTAGATGGTTCTGCAAAATGAGCAATTAGAGTTACGTCGCTGGTTATTGATATGGCGGTGGTATCCGATGATGGATCATCGATAGTCCCCGTGCCAGATACAATCTCCCAGCCGGCGAAATTTCCGCAAGAAGCGCCATCGGAAGCGGCAAATAAATCAATAGGAAGATCACCGAAATAAATACCGGAGTAGGGCGTATTGGTGTTATTCAGATCCATTGACTCAACTTCAATTTCACCAACCCCATCAATTTGAATGGTGAGAGTGTAGGCCGTTACGTCATAACAGTCTTCAATACCGGTGATGATTTCATTGTTGCAACGAGCGAGGATATAATCGCGTAAGACCTGAACGCTATTTTGCCAATCACCGTA